>Ga0310344_10000690_pt1 | contig 26233 bp, 25 predicted proteins | sample HC15DNA20200_MG_FD_203801 | JGI IMG/M metagenome (GOLD analysis project Ga0310344, IMG submission 203801) | Marine microbial communities from station ALOHA, North Pacific Subtropical Gyre - HC15-DNA-20-200_MG | ecosystem: Environmental > Aquatic > Marine > Oceanic | place: Pacific Ocean: North...
ACAGATTACTGGAGAGTTGGGCTGCCATTATCAATAGTCGTGATTGCCGTATCAATACCATTAATCATATTTGTTTGGGCGCCGTAACAAGGTGAATTACAAATAATGAGTGGTTTTCAAGGTCTTTACATAATAAAGCGAAGTATTAATGATTAATTATGTCACGGTTATGAGAAGGTCCGATCAAAAGGCCTGCATAAACATCCAAAAACGTACTTTCCCGAGATTACAGACTTATACGGATTTCGCTAGCGAAGTTAGCAAGGTTAACTCTTTATATCTTGTTGCTCATTTAGAGAAATGTTCTGGCCTTACACCTAATCAAAACGCAGTAACAAATGATCTATGTGAATGTAAAACCAGTTCAAAAAATGTAACTGGATTTATAGGGAGCTGGAGTGCCTCAGATGAAATACAGATAATAGAATTTATGGTTCATCCAAAATTTCGTGGATTTGGAATTGGTCGCCTTTTACTCACTTCATTAATCGATAAAGCCGATTCGTTAAAATCTAAGCTGATCACTCTTGAAGTTCGTGAATCAAATAAAAATGCATTGAGTTTATACAAAAAGTTTGGATTTAAAATTTCTGGGGTAAGGAAAAATTATTACTCTAATCGTACTGAAGACGCTATATTAATGAACCTAGAGCTTAATTCATAAAACTTAAGTTATTTATATAAAACCCTGTTGTGCTGATTTTCCCCTAAGTGATGACCAAAAACTAACGAATTGTAAGGCTTTAGCGTTTTATAATTGAGTAGCGAAGGGGTCAGCCATTTGAATAGAGAACAAAAGCTAACTAAAGATCAGGTAGATCGATATGTGGTCCTTGCACAAAAAGGAGAATCTTCTGCTTTTGAGGTGCTTTATGACCATTTTTATGATCAAATTTTTAGGTACATTGCTTTCAAAACCAGCGATTCTCTCATCGCAGAAGACTTAACCGAAGATGTTTTCCTCAGAATGTTGGAATCCATCAAAAAGTTCCGGCCGCAAGGTCACCCGTTTTCGTCTTGGCTATTTCGCATCGCTCATAATCGCGTTATTGATCACTATAGAAAACGAGGAAGAGACAGAAATGTTCCCCTAGACACTATATTAACCACAGTCGGTGAGTCTGAGTCCACATTGGACAATTATGTAGAAACTAAATTGGCAATGCGTGAAGTTAATGAGGCAATGAAAAGCCTAACTGATCTGCAACGCGAGGTGTTAAACCTCAGATTTGCTGGAGGCTTAAGTATTAAGGAAACAGCTGAAGCAGTGAATCGTAATGAAAATTCTGTAAAAGCCCTACAGCACTCGGCGGTCAAAAAATTACGCGTCCTACTACAAACAAATCAACTATTTTCAGAGCAACTAGCCTAAATAATGAAGCCATTTAAAATAAACAGACATCTTGATGACATATTTAACCACTGCATAGAACTTATGCATCAGGGCCATAGTGTAGAAGATTGTGTCAAATTGTATGATTCTCAAAAAATCCATCTAGTGCCTTTGCTTAAAGCTGCCAAAGTAACGATTGATACTGCTCAATCGATTTCTCCCGACAGAAATACAAAAACAGACACAAGACACCGTTTCCTAACAGCAATTAACCAAATGCATTCCAGATACAATATTACAAAGAAAATCGATCGGGCATGGATTTCTCCTATAAGATTATTTGCATTGGCTAAGTCGGTTTTTGTAACTGAGCAATTAGACGAAATACTAAACCACTGTATTGCCCTTATGAATGACGGTCATAGTATTGAGGACTGCTTAAGCCTGTATGAATCAAATAGAAACAATCTAATGCCGTTATTAGAAGCTGCTGCTATCTCAATTAGTACAGCTAATTCATTCCATGCCAGAAACCATGCTAAGCAGGCTACAAAATCACGGTTTTTAGATGCAGTCAATCAATCCCAAACCTCTTCTAAATTCCGCATACCTTTTTCACGAAGTCTGTTCAGGCCTATCGCATTGCCGATGACAGCAATAGTGTTTTTTGCTTTGTTGGTTCTAGGCGTAGGCAGTATCGCAGCAGTTTATTCTGAAAACGCGATCCCTGGCGATAGTAACTATTGGATAAAACGAACAAAAGAAAACGTCTTGCTTGCAATAACACGGTCTGACGCTGAAATAGCACAAACTCATGCAAGACTAGCATCCACGCGAGGCGAGGAGATGCTCAAATTAATAGAACAAGGCAGAATTGCTGCTGCAGAAGGGCATCTTGACTCTGTAATAAGACATTTAGATGCTTCTGCACAGCACTCTGGAGTGTCCCTAACATTAAATAGCGTAGATGCGCCTCCCACTAAAATTTCTGTTCACACGGACGAGCAACTTGGATTACTAAAAGTAACGCTAAGGCAAGGCAAAGAGATATTAAGAATCGAGAATGTACCATTAAACATGGATAATCAATTTGATGCGACTGATCGACTAGATCGTATTAGATATGAATTTGAGCTAGCTTTTCGAATTTTAATTTGGGCCGTCGATAACTCTAATCAATCAGATCCTTTTTGGATCAATCAATCTGTTGTTACAAAATAACCTATGACTGCGAGCTGAAAAGACAATCTAGTTAATAATTAGTAAACTTCAAAAGTATTAAAATTCTTACCAGATTTTATCAAGTGAAATGACTTTTGAAGAGATCATAATTGGCTTCGTACGCATTCTTGGCTCTCTGCCAGTACTCAAATGGGCCTTATTTGGTGCAATCTTAGCAATCCTCGTCGATTTCTCAGATTTGTTCATGATGAACCTATTGAGTTTTGGAGGCATAAAAAACTACCAGGCCTTCGACAAATGGGTTGACCTGATATATATGGCCACCTTTCTAATAGCCTCGATCAGGTGGACAGGGCCCTCCAGGTTAATATCAATAGTCCTTTTCGTTTATCGGATTATCGGTGTAGCCTTGTTTGAGCTAATAGGGTGGCGCGGATTATTATTATTTTTCCCAAATGTATTCGAAACTTGGTTTATATTTGTAGCTGCGGCTAGATATTTTAAACCTAATTACACGCTAACATGGCACCGTTCATTTATGTGGTTGATCCCCATAATTGTACTTAAAGAGCTCCAGGAATATGTCCTGCATTGGTGGAAATTTTTAGATAAATTTAGAGCTATAGATGTGGTGGTCGACTGGTGGCAATTTATTGTAAAGCTTTTTACTTAAGTAATTGATCTTGCCCATTCTTGTTTTGGATCATCGGTTTCTATCTTTTTCATTCCACCAGGAAAACGTCCGTGTAGTTTCTTCAAAACTGATACCAAAGATGATGATGATGGCTTCCAATCATGCAAATAATAAACGGCATTTATTTTTGCCTGTAGCAATTCCTTAGTGCAACCAAAGCAGGGCTGTAATGTGGTGTATAAATCAGCCCCTTCAACTGATATTCCAAATCTCGCTGCACTTAATAAAGTATTTTGTTCGGCATGAACACAGATGCATAAATCATAAGCCTCTCCTGATGAGTAGGTTTGACGATCAGCACATCGATCACAACCACCCTCGTCACAATTTTGCATGTCTTGGGGAGTTCCATTGTAACCTGTGGTTAATATCCGATTGTCTAAAACCAAAATAGACCCTATTTTTGAACCGTGACAATTGGCTCTGTCTCTCACGGCCATAGCTATATTAATGTAGTACTCATACCAATCAGGGCGATTACCCCTTTGCTTAGAAGATACGGGCTTCATATTCACGACATTGCTCCAGTGAAAACTAGTGTATATTGACCTTAAAACATATTTCGTTGTTTGTATTTATCGTGCTCAATGCCTAAGTGTTGGTATGCAAGTGGAGTTGCGATTCTACCCCTTGGAGTACGATCCAAAAAACCCAATTGAAGTAAAAAGGGTTCATATACATCTTCTATCGTATCTGATTCTTCATTAATTGATGCTGAAACCGTATCAAGTCCTACGGGGCCACCACCAAATTTTAGAATAATACAATTCAATACTTGTCTGTCTATATCGTCCAACCCAATATTGTCTACGCCAAGCTTATTAAGAGCTTCCAATGCCACTTTGTTATTTATCCCAGACTTAGCAACCACCTCAGCATAATCTCTGGTTCGCCTCAACAATCTATTCGCTATTCTTGGGGTTCCCCTGGCTCGGCGAGCAATTTCTGAGCAACCTTCATCAGAGGCCTCTATATCCAATATCTTAGCTGATCTTGATACTATAGTGGACATGGCTTCATCATCATAAAACTCCAACCTATGTATTGAGCCAAATCGATCTCTAAGTGGTGCACTAACCATGCCAAATCGTGTGGTAGCCCCAATAAGTGTAAACGGCTGTATAGACAGATTCATAGATCGCGCTTTTAATCCCTTGTCTACTACCCAGGAAACGAAAAAGTCTTCCATCGCTGGATATAGTATTTCTTCTACTATGCGCGGTAATCGATGTATTTCATCGATAAACAAAACATCAAATTTTCGAAGTTGAGTCAACAATGCCACCATATCCCCAGGTCTTTCAATAGCCGGGCCAGACGTGGTTTTTATGCTTACCCCCATTTCTGTAGCCAGGATATGTGCCATTGTAGTTTTACCAAGCCCTGGTGGACCATAGATGAGTGTGTGATCAAGAGGCTCTCCTCTTTGTAAAGCCGCCTTAATAGAAATTGTCAGGTTGTCTTTAACGCGATTTTGACCTATGTATTCAGACAGGTTTCTTGGCCGAAGCGATAGGTCTGCCTTAACCTCGCCTTCTTGAGTTAAAGCAGATACAATCCGTTTTTGTTGGTCTTTGATACCACTTTCGTCTGTCATATTATAAATTCTTGGATATAAAAATAAATTTAGAACGCTTGTTCATTTTATGGGTGGTTGGATTTAACGTCAATTGAAAGTCGCACACTTATTTGACAAGCAACATATTAGATTTTTAGACTGATTCAGATAGGAAATATTTAATGAAAAGTAGCTCTAAATCCAATTGGATCAAAAATGTGCTTCAGCCTGCTATAAAAAGAATGCTTGAGCGCAAAACTAAGTTTGACAACCACTCCGGTATCAAAATAGAGACATTATATGATCAAACGGATTCTACTAAGTCTGATTTAGGCTTTCCGGGAGAATATCCTTATACCCGTGGATTACAGCCTAATATGTACAGAGGCAAAATTTGGACGATGAGACAGTATGCAGGACTAGCTTCTGCAGAAGAATCAAATGAACGATATAAATTCCTTCTAGATAGCGGACAAAGCGGGCTTTCGGTAGCTTTCGATTTGCCAACTCAAACCGGATATGATTCTGATCACCCTCTAGCTTTAGGTGAGGTAGGACGAGCAGGCGTCCCAATAAGTTCTTTAGCGGACATGGAGATACTATTCAGAGAAATACCATTAAATAAAGTCACTACTTCGATGACTATAAATTCAACTGCCTCCATACTTCTTGCAATGTATATTGCCCTTGCAAAGAAGCAAAATATTCCTTTAGACGAAATTGGTGGCACTGTGCAAAACGATATTTTAAAGGAATATATAGCTCGTGGTACTTATATTTTCCCTCCGGTTCCTTCAATGCGTCTGGTTACTGATTTATTTCAATATTGTGCTGAAAATATACCAAAATGGAATACAATTTCAATATCCGGGTATCACATGCGAGAAGCTGGAGCGACTGCTGTACAAGAATTGGCTTTCACATTCTCGAATGCCATTGAATATGTTCAGGCGGCAATAAATTCTGGCCTTGACGTTGATTCGTTTGCACCCAGATTGTCTTTCTTTTTTGTTGCGCAAAGCGATTTATTCGAAGAGGTTTCCAAATTCCGAGCGGCTAGAAGAATGTGGGCAAATATAATGCGAAACCATTTCCAGGCAAAGAATCCTCGTTCCTGGATGTGCCGCTTTCATACCCAAACCGCTGGAGTTACTTTGACTGCTCAACAACCGGACAATAACGTGATACGCAGTACATTACAAGGACTATCTGCGATTTTGGGCGGAACTCAGTCTCTGCACGTCAACTCTCGTGACGAAGCCCTGTCGTTACCTACACCTGAATCAGCAGAACTATCTTTAAGAACTCAACAGATCTTAGCCCACGAAACTCGCATTACTGACACCGTTGATCCATTAGGCGGTTCATACTATATAGAAAGCTTAACTGACCAGATTGAAGCTGAAGCAAATTCCTACATTGATCAGATAAAAGATATGGGAGGTGCGCTGGGTGCGCTACAGCAAGGTTTTCAAATAAAAGAAATACATGATTCAGCATATAAATTACAACAGGATATTGAAAGCAAACAGGAAATCGTAGTAGGCGTCAATGAATTTCAAACTGCTGACCCCACTCTTATTCCAATTCAGCGAATAGATCCGGATCAAACTAAAATTCAACTAGATAGACTCGCTAAAGTTAAGTCGGGACGAGATCACCGAGATGTAGAAAAATGCCTTAAAAACCTTAAAATAGCTGCATCATCCAGCCAAAACATAATGCCTTTAATGATCGATGCCGTTGAAAATTACGTTACTGTTGGTGAAATATCAGATGCACTTAGAGAGGTTTTTGGAGAACAAAAAGAATTCTCTCCATTCTGATGGACTTAAATTAGGATTAAAATGATCGATCCACACTTAAATGAAAACGACTTGCTGCTGAGGAACACAATCAGGGACTTTGTAGACCGTGAATTGGTACCTAATGCAAGTAAATATGATTTAAATCAGGAATTCCCTGGAGACGCTATAGAGAAAATTGCTGGAATGGGTCTATTTAGGCTCGGTCTAGACGAAAATTTTGGGGGCGTTACAGGTTCAAATATACATTTAGCCATAGTCACAGAAGAGATTGCAAGGGGATGCGCCTCTACAGCAGTGATATTTGCAAGTCATATGTCTCTATGCAGCAAGTATATTGAACTATTTGGCGACCATAAACAAAAAGCCATCTATTTACCTAAACTTGTTGAAGCGCGCGCACTTGGTGCTTTGGCGCTAACAGAACCTGATGCTGGTAGTGACGTTGCCGCTATAAAAACACTGGCGACTGAAGTTGATGGAGGCTTTATCATCAATGGCTCAAAGCACTTCATAACAAACGCAAAAGAAGCAGGAATTATAATTGTCGTTGCTTCTTCAGATCCAAGCCTAGGGTCAAGCGGATTGGAAACGTTTATTTTGGAAGCGCCTTGTGACGGCCTGACAATAACCCCACAAAAGGGCAAACTAGGAATTCGCGGATCATCAACTTGCGAACTAAATTTCAACAATGTCTTCGTATCTAACGACAAAAGAATTGGTAAGGCTGGGAAGGGATTTCACATGACGATGCAAGTACTTGATGCTGGGAGGATTTTGATAGCCGCACAATCAGTAGGAATAGCTCAAATGGCGCTGGAAGTATCACTACAATACTCTAAACAACGCAAGGCTTTTGGGAATTCGATATCAGAATATCAGACGATCCAAAACAAACTTGCTGATATGGCCACAGAAATTCAGGCTGCCAGACTGTTGACCTACCGGTCAGCTGCACTATTGGATTGTAATCAACCTTTCGAGACAGAAGCTTCGATGGCCAAACTATTCGCATCTAAGGTTGCTGTGGAATCGGCCAACCAGGCAGTACAAATACACGGAGGTTCTGGATATTTTGCACCAAATATCGCTGAAAGATTATATCGAGATGCGAAAGTTACTGAAATTTATGAAGGCACATCTGAGATACAGCGCATGTTAATAGCGAGGTCGTTGCTTAGTCAATGAAAATATGCTAGCGAATTTACGTATTAATCAATATAAAATCAGGAGTCAATAAGTTTTGAGAGAATCGAATAAAACAGGATGCATCGCACAACATATTAATCATGTAGCAATTGCAGTATCAGATATAGAAGAAACCATTAGCTTCTATGTGAATACATTTGGAATCAGCCAACCTGAAATTACAAATCTACAAGATCATGGAGTTAAGGCTGCCTTAGTTAGAGTAGGCGGCTCTCAATTAGAATTTATCCAGCCCCTTCAAGATACTGGCGGTGTTGCAAGCTTTATCGAAAAACGTGGCGAGGGTGTACATCATATATGTTTTGAAATGGATAACTTGAACCAAAGTTTAGAAAAACTACAACAGGCTGGAATTAATTTAATAGATAAAACTACACGCGTTGGACTTTCTGGAAATATAGCGTTTATCCATCCAAAATCCACGGGTGGTGTTTTAATCGAGTTAGTTGATTCGGAAAGTGCTAGGCGGTGATTAATGGGTGAAAAAATTATACGGGTGTTAGTTGCTAAACCGGGTTTAGATGGACATGATCGTGGAGCCAAAATAGTAGCTCGATCCCTTCGCGAAGCCGGTATGGATGTAATATATACGGGAATAAGACAGACTCCCGAAATGATCGTTTCTGCCGCTATCGATAAGGATGTGGATGTAATTGGCTTGTCTATTCTTTCAGGCGCTCATTTAGAACTGTTCAAACAAATTATCGATAGCCTGTCCGAGCAAGATAGAGATGATATTCTGATTGTAGCTGGCGGTATAATTCCTGAAGAAGACCGTCTTTGGCTGAAAGAAATGGGAATAGCAAATATTTTTGGCCCCGGGACACCCACTACAGAAATAGCGTCTTTTATAAGACAGGCTTTCAGCAATTTAAAAAATTAGCTTGCTAAGGTTTAAAGTGTTCAGGAGCTCTTTCGGAGTTATGATGAGCCTTTATAAAAAGTTCAATTCGTCCTATATCCATTTCTTCCATTTCGTCAATATATGACCAAGCTGTAATCGCTATTTTTTGATCCATGCCTGCATATGGGGAAACAACTATCTTTGGATATTGTTCAGCGAATTCAGCAAAAACATCTATGACGTCCAGGCATTCATTTTCACAATTATAGTGAAGGCCTATCCCTCCTTGAACCAAATTTTGGATCAAAACCTCATCTGGTATAAATTCATCGTGTACCCCCCAAGGCGCTGGAGCATCTGGCTGTCCATAATGCCATCCCGAAGTTGCTGGAGTTGATTTATACTCAGGATGCGATTCCCCAAATCCAATAACCAAATTAACCTGCTCAAATACTTTTGTGCCAGGCAGTCTACCATTTATCAAATAATTTTCTGCTTCTGGAACCTCTATCGAAATTGCATCGTCAAATCCATAAAATTCATAACTAGCATTCAAAGTTGCTTCTCTGGCATCAATTTGGGACGGCAAGTAAGTTTTTATATCAGGCATGTAAATGGGACCTTTCAGAGTTAATTTATGTATTCGCAATTTATCTTGATCAATCCAAAGATCCGCATGAATATTCTGATCAATATTTCCGAATAATGATTCAAGGCCTGACAGCTTTAGATGTAGTAACGAGGTCTCAGCTAACTTTTCCCTCGAAACTGCTTGCAATGGGCCAGAGTCATTCAAAATAGTACTTAATATTACTGTTGGACTTGAAAAGATTTGACCAGTATCTTCGGATGATGTCCATTTTCCATCTATAGAGTCCGCAAAATATAACTTCCCATCATTTGAAACACTATATGTATCAGTGTCGACAAACCCCATATTTATAGAGACGATTGCTTTTGCTTTATCTGCAGGCTCAAATTCACCCAACATGGAAATAGGGATTCTAACTTCTATGCCAGCAACATTTGTTTTAATAACCGCATCCATAGAATACCTGAAGGTGTCTTTAGCAAAAGTTGCGCCTAAGTGTTCTTTAATACTTTCCAATTCCTGTTTAGAAAGCGTCAGCTCCTCTACAGAAAGCACTTCGCGTTTACTAAAAGCTGATTGTTCTTGATCAGCTGATTCATCCTGCAAAGGATTTAGCTCAACGGGTAAATCAACCTCGGTCTCGGTAGTGCAATTAACGACGAAAACTATAATAAGAGTAGTTATTACTGCAGTTATCAGAATTTTTTTAAATTCATATAGAGTTTTCATAAGTAACCAATTTATTTCAAATCAAAGTATTAGCGTGATGTATTGTAGGGTCGAGAACAAAATGTAGTTCCTACAATTAAACATGTCAATCCTGTAAAGTATCATTGAAAAGGACAATTTTGCCGTACCGTCGATTTTTAAACCAATAAAATCAACCTTTTGATTAAACGTTAGCTTTAGTTTTTATGCTATTTACAGACTCTATATGGAATTCAACGTAGCACAATTGATAAAAGACAGCCCCGGAGCCATCAAATCATGTCCGCTCTCTGATCATTTATTATCGTTAGAAAATCAAACTGCAGATAAAATGTCTTTACTCGACCCAAGTAAGGAAATTAGTCTATCAGGAACAGCCGATATGATAAGAACAGATGCCGGAATTTGGGTTACAGCAATACTTAATTGTGAGGTTGTCTGCCAATGCGCACGATGCCTAACTCCTCATACACGTAAGTTGTCACTAAAAATAGATGAGGAATATTACGTTAACACGTATATATCTAATACTTTCGAAATTGAAAAAACACAATTTATATCAAATGAAAACATACTAGATCTTGCGCCATCCATCTGTGACCATATTGACTTGGAAATACCATTAAATCCAATTTGTAGTAAAAACTGCGCAGGAATATGTGTTAATTGTGGATTCAACCTAAATTTAGATAGTTGTATATGTAAAAACACGACTGAATGCTAGGTTGAAAATAAAATTTTGGGCTAAAATTTATCAAAATAAAGTGTTAGACTTAGTTTCTAATATTCTTATAGAGTCAAAAGACTACACACATTATTAAAGCTTTTGGAGAATTAATTGCCTCCTCTTCCTAAAAAGAAACAAACAAAATACCGTAAAGGTGGCCGCGCAGCTCATATGAGTCTTACCAAGCCTTCATACGGAATGTGTCCGGAACCAAATTGTAATGAGCCAAAACAGCCGTATAGAGCATGTCCTACTTGTGGGTTTTACAATGGCAGGCAGGTGATTGGTAACGTCGAGGAAACCAGCTTAGATTCAGTATAAATTTTAGCTATCGTAGCTTATACAATCATTGAGTTCTATGAATACAACAATTGACACTAAATCTAAATTCGCTTTTCTATTTCCAGGACAAGGTAGCCAAATTGTGGGCATGGGTAAAGAACTCTATGAAAATTCTGTGGCGGCCAAGCTTGTTTTCGATGAAATTGACGATGCACTTAACCAGCCTCTTTCCAAATTAATATTTGAAGGGCCTGAATCAGAATTGACGCAAACCCGCAATGCTCAGCCAGGAATAATGGCAGTAAGCCTAGCCGCTTATAAGGCCATGGAGGAGCTTTTAGGTCAAAAGGATATGCCTAAACCAAGTTTTGTTGCCGGTCATAGCCTTGGAGAATATACAGCTTTAGCAATTACTGGATCGCTTGACATCAGTAGTACAGCAAAACTGGTTCAAGAAAGAGGACGCTTGATGCAAGAGGCATGCAACTTGAAGCCGGGCACAATGGCTGCAATTATAGGTCTAGACGAAATAATTATTGAAGAAATTTCCAGACAAACTGGAACATACATATCTAATGTCAACACTGATCAACAAGTGGTTATCAGTGGGGATGTAGTAGCAGTGGCGCAGGCATTGGATATGGCTTCGGCACGTGGTGCAAGAAAGGCAATGCCATTAAAAGTCAGCGGAGCATTTCATTCTGCATTGATGGAGCCAGCAAGAGATGGCCTAGAAAGTGCCGTTAATGCAGTGAATCTCAAAGCTCCCGATACTCCAATAGTTGCAAACATCACTGCTAAGCCAATTGACACAGTCCATCAATTACAAAAAGAGCTCGTTTCTCAAATTTGTGAGTGTGTGCAATGGAAAAGATCTGTTGAATACATGATTTCACTAGGTATTACGAATTTCATTGAAATCGGTCCAGGCAAAGCGTTGCACGGAATGTTGAAAAGAATCGACAAGTCAGTTGATAGTATGTCTGTTGGTAATTTGAGTTCTATACAGGGTTTAACCCTTAAATAAAATTATGAGCTTAACGCCAAAACGAGATGCATCTAAAGATTCCAACGCAGATCATCCTTTCAGCGCAAGAAGCAAAGCAAGAGAAATAGCTATGCAAGTAATGTTTGAGAAGGACACCTCAAGCCATCCTATTCAAAGATCATTAAAATTACGCATACAGGCCAAAGATGTCTGCCAAGAGTCTGAGATATACGCAACCAAATTGTTAAATATTATTAATGAGAATATACAGCAAATAGATGATTTAATATCAAAATTTGCACCTTCTTGGCCCCTAGATCAAATGCCTAGCGTAGATAGGAATGTATTAAGAATAGCTATCGCAGAAATAATCGGCAAAAGCGATACCCCTCCCAAGGTGGCTATTAATGAAGCAGTGGACCTGGGTAGGGTTTTTGGTACTGAAAAATCACCAAAATTTATTAATGGCGTATTAGGTTCTCTAATACTTGCTAAAAAAGTTAAGGTATAATTTATTTTTGATAATTTTAGGAGAAATTAATGGCAACAGTAGTTGAAAGGGTTCAGTCCACGGTGGCTGACAAATTAGGCGTTGAACCTGCAGAAGTTACGCCCGAAAAATCATTTGTAGATGACTTAAATGCTGATTCACTGGATCTAGTTGAGTTAATAATGGCTTTTGAAGAGGAATTTAGTTCTGATTCAGTCACTATAGAAATATCCGATGAAGATGCTGAGTCCATTACCACTGTTCAAGCGGCGATAGATTTCCTTAAAGAGCATGGCGTAGAAGACTAGTCAAAGCTCTACCAGGCAAATAATTTAATTATAGAATTTTGACCTTTGCTGTAAGATTGTGGAATGTTGAGATTCAATCTATTAAAAATTGTTTGTAATTAACATGCTGTTCTTTTATGGTAATTTCTGAATACGAATCACTAGTCAACAGAATAAAGACTTGTGTTCAATGTGATCTCTCTCAAACGAGAAATAAAGCTGTACCTGGAGAAGGCAGTTTAAAATCAAAGATAATGTTTGTAGGAGAAGCACCCGGTGCGCGAGAAGACGAACAGGGATTACCTTTTGTAGGCGCTGCAGGAAACGTACTCTCTGAAATGCTCCACCTTGTTGGTTTAAACAGGGAGCAAGTATATATTGCGAATATTGTAAAGTGCAGGCCCCCCAACAACCGAGATCCTAGCGCTGATGAAATCGGTCAATGCTGGAAATATCTGGATGAGCAAATTGATCTGATTGATCCACAACTGATCGTAACCCTTGGCCGCCACTCTTTCAGCAATTTCTTTCCAGGAGAATTAATTAGTCAGGCAAGGGGCAGACCAAGGGAATGGAAAGATCGTATTGTTTTTCCTGTGTATCACCCTGCTGCAACCCTACATAACCCGAAACTTAAGCCAGTGTTACAAGAAGATTTTCTGAAAATAAAAGCACTAATAAATGATACTCAATTGGAATCAGAGACGACAACAGGCGATGATATGTCCGGCAGGCAACTGGATTTTGAATTTGACTCAACTCAATTGCCATATAAAAAGGATGAATATGATAATCAAATGTAGGTTAATGTTAGTTGTCAAACTTTTCTAAGATCCGAATTATACCTCTAGGCGGCCTAGGTGAAATTGGGCGTAATATGATGGTCGTCGAATTAAACGATGACATTATCATAATCGACGCTGGAATTTTATTTCCCAGCAGTGACATGCCTGGAGTAGATTTCATAATTTCAGATATTAGCTATTTACTGGAAAATCAACATCGAGTTCAAGCGATATTGCTAACACATGGGCACGAAGATCATATTGGAGCTTTACCTTACGTGCTTTCAGAGCTGAATGTGCCAGTTTATGCTTCAAGGCTAACGCTTAGTCTAATCGGTGTTAAATTGCGTGAACACGGACTTTTACAGCGTTCAAATTTACACGTTATCGAGCCTAACACTCTACTTAACATAGGCAGTTTTGATGTCGAGTTTTTTAGGGTGTGTCATTCTATTCCGGATTCAATGGGCATCGCTATACATACTCCATTTGGTGCGATTGTGCACACTGGTGACTTTAAAATCGACCATACCCCTATTGATAAACACAAGATGGACTTTGCTACACTATCGCGGTTAGCAGCAGATGGGGTTTTGGTCTTATTGGCCGACTCTACATATGCTGAAGTCGATGGGTATACACCATCTGAATCGACAATACAAAGCCCCATAGATTTAAAAATAGCTCAAGCACCCGGCAGAATTATTGTTGCTACTTTTGCATCTTTAATATCTAGAATGCAGATCGTATTGGATAGCGCATATAAACACGATCGCAAAGTGGCTGTAGTAGGTCGTAGTATGAGCAACAATCTCAAAATGGCAATTAAGATGGGGTATCTAAATGCAGAACCAAACATATTAATTTCATTAAAGGAGGCAAAAAAGCTGCCTGCTAGCAAAATAATCCTTTTAGCCACAGGAACTCAAGGGGAGCCGACTAGTGCCCTAGTTAGGATGTCTAGAAACGAACATAAAGATGTGAAAATAGTTTCCGAAGATACGGTTATATTATCTTCATCTCCTATCCCTGGAAATGAGTCTTTAGTTGCCAAAACGATAGATGACCTTTATAGACTAGGAGCCAGGGTGTTTTCCAGTAGAAACGCTGACGTACATGTTCACGGCCATGCTTCGCGCGAAGAATTGAAGCTTTTACTTAACGTTGTGCAACCAAAATTTTATATTCCAGTACACGGTGAATACCGGCACCTCGTAGCCAATACGGAACTAGCTCAGCTAGTCGGCATAAAGCCGCAAAATACGTTAGTTCTTGAGAATGGGTACGTTGTTGAAATTGATTCACAAAAAGCGGATATCACAGACTATATACCCTTAGAGCAGGTTTTTATCTCCGGTCAAAAGTCTTGGCGCAATTCGGACTTTCAGTTAAATCAACGAAATCGCATATCTAAGTCTGGCATTGTAGTAATGGGGATAACTTTCACAGGTAGCCCCATAAGCTTATCAAATGACCCAACGATTGTTTCATACGGTTTTCCAGAGCTAAATGAGATCCAAGATCTTTCAGAAAAAACTTCACAACTGGTACATTTTGCGCTGGAAAACGACAGTGATTCAGTATTAGATTGGTACAACATAAGAGAAAATATTACACGTTTGGTCGCTAACATGCTCTACAAAGAGACAAAAAGACGGCCAGTGGTTTTAGTTCTAGTGCAGTCAGCGGATTAAGAATTTTAAAGCTTGCCTTTTATTCAAAACTATTCGTTGTGAACTTAGGGTTGCAGCATGAATGGCAAACTGACCTACAACTTCAATAAATTTTTACCAAGACATCAAGGTGGCTATATAGTCGCTTGCATCTTAGCTATTGTGGCTATTGTGGCTATTGTAGGGTTTATATTTGGCACTGAGTTTACAAAAGCATATATTACATTTCGAGATGAAATATTATTACAATTAAGTTTAGGATTCGTGCCTGCGATAATATGGATATCGGTTTTCATCGGAACTTTATACAAATCGAAGGCTTTAATCCAGTCACGCAACATTGTTATCTGGATTTCATTACTCTTCGCAGCTGTAGCATCCATATCGATACTTTCAACTTTTAACCCCGGGATTGATTCTGGCTTAAGATTGTTTACTTTGGACGGCACAGTATCACTAGGGGGCGAAATTGGATCTTTAATTACAAATGACAATCTTATAATTGCAGTATTGATAACAATAGCCATGATTAGTGGTAGTGTGGGAATTTTATTCCCGAAAGCCAGTTATTACGCGATATCAAAAGTTGCAGCTAGTTCTTTGAGAATAACTTTGGCATTCATTAATTTAAGTTACGAGCTTTTTAAATCCACTTTAAAACTTTCAGGGCTGATTTACATAAAACTTAGGTCGATTAAACTTAATGATCAATATGAACAATCCCCACTAGATAATGAATCGATAAACTCTTCAACAGATCAAGAATTTGGCCCTGACACATATACACCAATTTCTAATTCTGTAGATGTTGAACAACAAACGAATCCGGAAACCACGATTAACCCTGTACTTCTTGAGGTCCAAGAAGATGGCATGGAAGAACACGTCGTTCCAGCTCAGGAACAAATATCTAAATTCAACAAATCATGGAATGAAACTAGCGAAAATGAAGTCGACATACAGCAAACCTTATCAGTACAAGGTCTTCCGTTATTGGATAAATGGAGTAAGTTATGGGCACTGCCCAAAAGAACAATTTTTGTAGATAATCCACCTCAAACGGTTCCTGCTTCCGAAATGGCTGAAACATCCAAAAATATCCAACAAACTCTGAATGACTATGGAGTGGAAGTAGAAGTAAAGATGACAAGGCCGGGGCCCACTGTGACTATGTATGGAATCGAACCTGGCTGGATTAGAAAATATAAACAAGAAAGCGCAACTGACAATAGCGGTAAGGCTTTATTAGATGATGCGGGTAAAATCGTTAAGAGAAAAGTGGAATCTAAAACCCGTGTAAAGGTTGACACTATAATGCAACGCGAAAAGGACCTGGCTCTCGCGTTACAAACTTCTTCAATCCGCATAGAATCCCCTGTGCTAGGAACTTCGTTGGTTGGAATTGAAGTTCCTAATGCTAACCCTTCTCTAGTTACGATTAGATCAGTGATGGACAATAATAATTTCGGCAATCTATCGAAATCAGGATCCCTAGCGATAGCACTTGGCAAAAGCACTGGAGGAGATGATGTTGTTTTAGATTTAATAAACATGCCCCACTTATTAGTTGCCGGGGCTACGGGAAGCGGAAAGAGTGTGTGTTTAAACACTATAGTTTCCTGCTTAATTGCCGAAAATTCACCCTCTGAATTACGACTTTTATTGATAGATCCTAAACGAGTCGAGTTAACTCCGTTTAATGGTATACCCCACCTTTTAACTCCCGTTACTGTAGAAACTGCAGAGGTGGTTCCGTTATTAAAAGCTCTCATAAACGAAATGCTAAAACGTTACAAACATATGGAGCAATCGGGTGCGAGAAATATATCGTCATACAACTCAAAAACTAAGGAGAAGATGCCTTACCTTGTTGTGGTAATTGATGAACTGGCTGACTTAATGATGACCTCATCAGTTGAGGTTGAACAATCACTTTGTCGATTAGCTCAGCTTGGAAGAGCAACAGGAATTCATTTAATAATTGCCACCCAAAGACCTTCGGTTGATGTATTGACTGGGTTGATAAAAGCAAATTTCCCAAGCCGAATCGCTTTTGGTGTAACTTCACAAATTGATTCAAGGACTATTTTGGACAGCGTCGGTGCAGAAAAACTTTTAGGGCGCGGTGACATGCTATATCAACCGATCGACGCTTCGCGGCCAAGTAGAGTACAGGGAGTATTTATATCTGACTCAGAAATAACTAAATTGGTAGATTATTGGAAAAATGTTAATTGGCCCCCTATACCTGAAATGGATTTTAATTTAGCTTTAGATGAAGATAAAGCTGAAGGCATCGACATTAACGAGGCAGGGGACGAACTATTAGACAAAGCGATTGCTTTAGCAAATTCTGAGCGTAAATTATCTACTTCCTTCTTACAAAGACGCTTGAGGGTTGGCTATCCGAGAGCAGCACGTCTTATGGACGAATTAGAGGAGCAAGGTATAGTAGGTCCAAGTGACGGATCAAAGTCACGTGATGTTATAATTAGATAGGCTGACATACTTAATTCGTCAAGTTACCGATGAGTTTTTAATACATCAATTATTTAAATTATTGTAAGAAGGCAAAATAGGTATGGTTCGAAAACTATCCAGACTTCTTAGAATTCTTTTAAGTTCTAACGAGGCCCAAACGCAGATTCACCAAGCAGACATAGACCTGCGAGAATCCTGCTTGGTCTGCGGCATAGTTTTAATCGATTCACCTTTATACAAACAATTTAGAGTCTGTCCAGGATGTAAATTTCATTATGGCCTGTCTGCTCGAGATAGAATCCACAGCCTTGTTGATCCCGGAAGTTTCAAAGAAATCAATCGATCTATTGCCGCTATAGACCCGACTTCGTCTTCTTCAAAATCAACTTATAACGCAAGATTTTCTGCGGATCAAAGAAGAACTGGATTATATGAGGCAATTGTAACCGGAGTTTGTTCTATTGGCGGCAGTTCGGCCACATTAATAGTTTTAGATTTTGGATTTATGGGCGGGTCAATTAGTTCAGTCGTCGGAGAGAAGGCTGCACTAGCATTCGAACATGCCGCCAAACGTAAATTACCCGTGGTTGCAGTTTTGACCAGTGGAGGTTCTAGAGTTAATGAAGGTTTGCTTTCTTTATTGCAAATGGGAAAAATTACAGTTTCATCAGAAAGATTTTCAGAAAAAAAATTACCTCTCATATCCGTGCTAGCTAATCCAACCACCGGACAAGCTTTTGCTAGCCTAGCAAACCTTGCAGATATAACTTTAGCTGAACCAGGCGCCATAATTGGATTTTCAACGGCTAGGACTATTAAAGAGTCTGGTACTAGATCAAATCAGCTGACAATAAGTAATGCCGAATCTCAGCTATCTAATGGAATGATAGATACTATAATAGACCGCACTGAGCTTAACGAGACCCTTGCGACTCTATTAGACTTAACTAATCCTGAATTTCGCTTAAGTTACAGAAAAAAAACCAAAAGAAATCAAACGCCTCTTCCGAAGCAAAGAGCTTGGCAATCAGTTGGACTGGCGAGACATACAAAAAGACCAACTTCGATTGATTATATAAATCGAATCGTATTAAACTTTTTTGAGCTAAAGGGTGACCGTGCTAGCGGAGAAGATCCAGCGATAGTTGGCGGATTAGGACATTTAGGAGGCCAAACTGTAATGATAATTGGCCAAGAGAGAGGTGGTGAAAATAACGATGCTTTAAATGACGGAATGACTTCCCCGGCAGGGTTTCGCAAAGCAGTCCGTTTAATGAAACTGGCTGAAAAGTTCGAAATCCCTGTAATAACGCTTATTGATACACCGGGACCAAACCAAGGGGCTCCATCAGAGATAGGCGGCCTTGGAAGCTCGATTGCATCAACTATGTCGGTAATGGCCTCATTAAACGTTCCGACTATTGCTGCGATAATTGGCCAGGGCGGTAGTGAAGGAGCCTTAGCTCTTGCTATCGCTGACAGAGTATTAATGATGCAAAATGCTATATACACAGCAATGGCTCCAGAAGAAGCTGCTGATCTTATGTTTGATAAATCAACATCGAATGAAGAGGTGGCGGAGTCGTTAAGGTTAACCGCAGCGGATTGTCTTGAATTAAATATGGTTGATGAAATTGTTGGCGAGCCCATAACTGCAGCACATGAAAGCCCTGATGCCGCTGCTAGACAGCTGAGGCGCATTATTTTAACCCACTTAACAGATATTGGTAATTGGTCTAATTTCAGACGTTCTCGAAGACGGTATCGTAAATTTAGACAAATAGGCGAATTCACTAAAAACATCAGCGCTCTAAATGAATTAGATCCACGTTCAAATGATCTAACTAAGCTGTCCAAATCCAAGGGACCTAAAGTGTCTGACATAAAATTCCGTTTTCAAGAAACCGATTCTTTGGAAAAAATTGATCCGTACGACCATATTCATCAAACACCTGAGGATTAAACCTTAGTTTTGCTAGCTTTGTTACATATCGAAGAGCTGCCTTAGTTTGTTAGCACTCCTCCATGCTTGTGTCTTGTTCGCTCAAAATCCAAGATGTCATTTTCATGTTGCATGGTAATGCCAATGTCATCTAAACCATTAATCAAAGAATTCCTACGAAATTCATCAAGCTTAAACCGGAATACAATATCTTCGTCTTCATCCCATACTTTTAAATTTTTTAAATCAACGTTTAGCCTGTAAGCGTTATCGCTTCTAGACTTATTTATGATCTCGGTAACAATATTATTGGGCGCTATTATTGGCAATATTCCATTTTGAAAACAGTTATTGTAAAAAATATCTGCAAAAGAGGATGCAATAATACACCTGAATCCATAATCCATTAATGCCCATGGAGCATGTTCTCTAGACGAACCAGATCCGAAATTTGGGCCTGCTGCTAATATAGAGGCCCCCTTGTAACGAGTTTTGTTCAATTCAAATTCAGGATTAAGTGATCCGTCTTCTTTGAACCGCCAGTCATTGAATAAAAATTGACCGTAACCCGTTCTTTCAATTCTTTTAAGGAATTGTTTTGGTATTATTTGGTCTGTATCGACGTTAGCTCGGTCCATAGGTGCAACCAAACCTGTATGTTTTATAAATGGTTCCATGTTAACTTCACCAGAGGTTCTTTTTAATTTAACTTTCTACTACCAATCCCGAATATCTACAAATCTTCCCTCTATGGCAGCTGCAGCGGCCATCTGAGGACTAACGAGGTGCGTTCTCCCACCCTTGCCCTGCCTGCCTTCAAAGTTCCTATTGCTCGTAGAGGCGCATCTTTCTTTTGGCTGCAAAATATCAGGATTCATTCCTAAGCACATAGAGCATCCAGCCTCCCTCCAATCAAAGCCTGACTCAATTAATATACGATCGAGTCCTTCGTTTTCTGCTTGTTCTTTTACTGAAACTGACCCAGGGACAACCATGGCATATACTTGATCATTAACTTTTTTACCTTTAACAACCGTAGCTGCGGCCCTTATATCTTCAATTCGCGAATTAGTGCAAGAGCCTATAAAAACCCGATCTATTGCAACATCGGTAATTGGAATATCCGGCTTTAAATCCATGTAACTTAGTGCTCTTTCCCAAGATTCCTTTTCAATTTCATTAAAGGCATTATTAGGGTTAGGTATTTTACCTGTCACCGGTATAACCATGCCAGGGTTGGTGCCCCATGTAACGAAAGGTTCTAAATCTTTGGCTTCTATAGCAACTCGCGAATCATAAACACTGCCAGGATCCGATCTTAATCTAGTCCACTGTTCAGTAGCAATGTGAAATTCTGCGTCTTTAGGCGCATGTGATCGGCCTCTAATGTAGTCAAATGTAGTCTGGTCTGGTGCCACCATTCCGGCCCTGGCTCCAGCTTCAATTGACATGTTACAAACTGTCATTCTGCCTTCCATCGATAAATCTTTAATAGCTTGACCTGTATACTCAATCACATGGCCAGCAGCACCCGCCACTCCAATTCGGCCAATTATCCCTAAAATAATATCTTTTGCTGACACTCCGGTTGGTGCTGGCCCATCTATATTAATCTCCATTGTTCGAGGTTTTTTCTGCCTTAATGTCTGAGTTGCCAAAACATGCTCTACTTCAGAAGTACCTATTCCCAAAGCAAAGGCTCCGAATGCTCCATGTGTAGAAGTATGGCTGTCGCCGCATACAATGACTTTGCCAGGCTGAGTACGTCCCTGCTCTGGTGCAATAATATGAACAATTCCTTGTAAAGGACTAAACCTGTCATAAAGTTCTACCCCAAATTCAGAACAATTTTTTTCAAGGGCATCTAGTTGTTGTTTTGCTATTGGATCTTTGACTGGCAATGACAGGTCCCAGGTTGGTGTATTGTGATCCATAACTGCTACTGTCAGATCGGTACGCCTTACGTTTCTACCTGCTATTCTCAATCCATCAAATGCTTGTGGAGATGTGACTTCATGCACTAGGTGTAAGTCCACATAAAGTAAAGTCGGTTCACCGGCTTGATCTCTAACTACATGTGATTGCCAAATTTTTTCAAATAACGTTCTCGGTTTATGTTGTGCCATTATTTGTGTTTTCCTTGATTAAATATGAAATGGTCTAATAGATTGAAGTGCTTAATCAAATAATCTTGTCATGTAGCTTAATACTAAGTTTTTCGATCATATCGTCTACAATTTCATCTAAGCCATATTTATGATTCCATCCCCATTCTGCTTTTGCAACATCATCGATGAGCTCATCAGGCCATGAATCCGCAATTGCTTGCCTCATGGGATCTATTGTGTATTCCATTTTAAAATTTGGTAATCTTTTCGTTATAGCTGACGCAAGTTCAGCCGGAGTAAAGCTAATTGCTGCCACATTAAAATCAGATCTGTGCTGTAATTTACTTCCATCAGCTTCTGATAATAATATTAATGAATTCACTGCATCTGGCATATACATCATTGGTAACTTAGTGTCGTCCCTCAAATAGCATACATATTTGCCTGAAATTAACGCCCCATAAAAAATTGCTACTGCATAATCAGTAGTACCCGCAGTCGGCTCAACTTTCCAGCTCAAAACTCCGGGCAAGCGCACACCTCGAACATCGAGTCCAGCCTTTGAGTAATAATAATTACCCAGTAGTTCTCCTAAAACTTTTGATATTCCATATATCGTATTTGGTCGTTGCAAAGTATCGTTTGGAGCTATCGCGGGAGTATCTAAACCAAAAGCTCCGATTGAACTGGGAATAATGACTTTTTCCACACCATATTTCACTGAAGTTTCAAGGATAGTATAAAGAGCTTCAAAATTTACTTTATAGGCAAGCTGCCTGTCTTCTTCAGCTAACGCAGATAAAACAGACGCCAAATGAAATATAGTGTCAGGCTGAGTTGTAGAAACGATGTCCTCGATTTGTTTTTTATCAGTAACATCTAACGTGACCGAGGGGCCAGTTAGCTCAACCTCATCAAGCAGATGGCTTTCATGAACACTCGCAATCACGTTATCAGAGCCATATTTATCTCGAAGCGCCGGTATAAGCTCAGAACCTATTTGGCCAGATGCCCCAGTAACCAATATTTTATTCACTCAAATATTCCCTATGAAGCTATATCGATTAATTTAACAATCATTAGTATATATAAATACACGATATCTAGGCAGTGGTTTGAGAAGCTTCCGTCCCTGTAATATCTAGCATGCGATTTAAAGCATGCATATAAGCTTTAGCGCTGGCTACTATAATGTCTGTATCCGACCCTCTTCCAACATATGTCACACCATCATGTTCTATTCGAATAGTTACGCTTCCCTGGGCATCTATACCCTCTGTAATCGCGTTAACCCGATATTCTGTTAGTGTGTTTGGAACTTTTACTATTCGGTTAATTGCTTGGTAAACCGCGTCAACAGGACCCGTGCCTGTGGCAGCATCCGTGATTTTTGTGCCATCCTGCATAGTTAAAGAAACTGTCGCCGTAGGAACATCATGGTTTCCTGAACTAACCTGCACGTGTTCTAAAATATAACTTTGTAGCTCAGTGTCCATCCTTCTCTGGCCAGCCATTAAAGACTCCAGATCCATATCTGTAACTTCGCGTTTTCGATCAGCCAAGTCTTTGAATTGTTCGAAGACTCCATCAAGTTCTTGTTTATTTAAATGATATCCAAGATCTTCCAATCTTGATCTTAACCCAGCTCGACCGCTTAATTTACCTAAAACTAATTCATTAGACGGCCATCCAACTAATTGTGGGTCCATTATTTCAAAAGTGGTTCTTTCTTTAAGAACTCCGTCTTGATGTATGCCAGATGCATGCCGAAAAGCATTTGCTCCAACAACAGCTTTATTTGCTTGCACGGGGAAACCCGTTATATCTGATACCATTCGAGATGTCCGGTAAATATGTTCGGTAATGATATTTGTCGACACATTAAGAAGGTCTTTACGAGTTTCGATCGCCATTATTACCTCTTCTAAAGAGGCGTTGCCGGCACGCTCTCCTAATCCATTAATGCAGCCTTCTACTTGACGAGCGCCCGCTTGTATTGCAGCTATACTATTGGCTGCAGCAAGTCCCAAATCATTATGACAGTGTACTGATATAACAGCTTTATCAATATTTGGCACTGAGTCTACTAGATCTTTGATTCGTGAGCCGAATTCTGATGGTATCGAGTAGCCCACAGTATCAGGTATGTTAACCGTTGTGGCCCCAGCCGCAATTACTGCTTCTAGCAGTTGATATAAATAAAGTGGATCAGTTCTTGAGGCATCCATTGGCGAAAACTCTACATCATCACAGTAGCTTTTTGCTCTTTCAACTGACGCAACAGCCAAGTCTAAAACCTCTTCTGGATTTTTCCTTAGTTGATGCGTTATTTGAAGATCTGAGCTTGAGATAAATGTATGAATCCTTGGGTTTTCAGCATCTTTTATTGCATTCCAGGCCGAATCAATATCGCCAAAATTGCACCTCGACAGTGAAGCGATTACAGGTTTTCGCACTTCTCGAGAAATTGCTTGTACTGCCTCGAAGTCGCCTGAAGAACTTGCTGCAAACCCCGCTTCTATAATATCGACGCCTAATAACTCCAATTGTTTTGCGATTTGAAGTTTTTCTGCGGTGGTTAACCCTGCTCCCGCAGATTGCTCCCCGTCCCTGAGGGTAGTATCAAATATTTTTACTGTTTCTGTACTTTTTGTTGATGCCATAACTACATCTCCAGATTTATCGCTTATTTATACCTTTAATCAGAATCATCCAAAAATGACATCATGCCCCTCAGCTCTTTACCCACTTTTTCGATCGGATGACCTGCATTTTCTTCACGCAATCGATTAAATGTTGGTCGACCTTCGTCATTTTCAGTTATCCATTCCCTCGCAAAAGTACCATCTTTGATTTGAGCAAGCACCTCGCGCATATTGGATTTAACGTTTTCGTCTATCACCTTAGGCCCTCTCGTATAATCACCGAATTCAGCTGTATCACTAACTGAGTAACGCATATATTCCATTCCGCCTTTATAGAACAAATCTACGATAAGCTTAAGTTCATGCATTACTTCAAAGTACGCAGATTCCGGAGCATAGCCTCCATCTTCCGTTAATACCTCAAAAGCCGCTTTCACTAGCGCCGATACACCTCCACACAATACTGCCTGTTCTCCAAATAAGTCAGTTTCCGTTTCTTCTTCAAATGTTGTCGCAAGTACTCCTGCTCGACTACATCCAATGCCCTTTGCATATGCAAGTCCTAGCTCATGAGCTTTTCCTGATGCATCCTGATGAATAGCCAATAGACCCGGAACACCTGATCCTTTTGTAAACACTTCCCGCATACGATGACCCGGAGCTTTAGGTGCAACCATTGAAACATCAACCGTATTTGGAGGAATGATTGTTTTATAATGAATATTGAATCCATGAGCAAACATTAATGTTTTACCGGGAAGTAAATTAGGCTCTATTGAATGTTTGTAAACATCTGGTTGCGTTGTGTCAGGGCATAAAACCATAATGACATCAGATTTCTTAGCGGCTTCTGCCACAGAGGCAACCTCGAGCCCATCTTCTTTGACTTTAGACCGGCTGTTACTATTTTCATGCAAGCCAACGATAACATTCACGCCTGAATCATGAAGATTTAGTGCGTGTGCATGCCCTTGGCTTCCATAACCCACTATCGCGATGGTTTTGCCATCAAAAAGCGAGCTGTCTGCATCATTATCATAGTACATCTTTGCCATTATATTTTTAGTTCTCCTTTTATTTCTGTAACCCTCTATTCGTTGCAATAGTTCCCGTTCGCATTACTTCTAAAATCCCAAACGGTTCGAGTAATTTTTGCAGAGAGTTTACTTTATGTTCATTGCCAGTGACTTCAACTATCGTTACATCGTTTGCCACATCTACGATATGAGCCCTGAAAATATCGACGATTTGCATGATTTCGCTTCGAGTTTGAGGGTTTGTTTTCACGCGTATTAAAGCTAATTCTCTCTCAACAATATTTTGCTCAGATATATCGTTAACCTTGATTACCTCTATTAGCTTATAAAGGTGTTTCGTAACTTGCTCAACGGTTCTGTCATTACCTTCTACGACAAAGGTCATTCTAGATTTATTTGGTAACTCACACTGGCCTACAACCAGAGATGCAATATTAAAACCACGCCTCCGAAACATCCCGGATATTCGAGCTAATACGCCAGGTTTATCCTCAACCAAGGCAGTAACGATCCTATTGGACGAGCCAGAGGTTAGGGTCATCTTATTACTCTCTCGTGTTGCGGACCTTCCATAATATCAGCTACGCTCATGCCCGATGGTATAAAGGGATAGACGTTTTCTTCTTGCTCTACGATAAAATCCACTAAAGCGGGTCCATCAAAATTCATAGCCTGTGTAATTCCTGCCGCCACTCCACTTCTTTCCGAAACCCTTACTCCTAATAATCCAAATGCTTCTGCTAATTTAACAAAGTCTGGATTAGCTGAGTATTGGGTAGCGACATAACTTTTATCATAGAATGATTCCTGCCATTGTCGGACCATTCCAAGAACCCCATTATTAATTATAGCCAATTTAACAG
>Ga0310344_10000691_pt1 | contig 26232 bp, 23 predicted proteins | sample HC15DNA20200_MG_FD_203801 | JGI IMG/M metagenome (GOLD analysis project Ga0310344, IMG submission 203801) | Marine microbial communities from station ALOHA, North Pacific Subtropical Gyre - HC15-DNA-20-200_MG | ecosystem: Environmental > Aquatic > Marine > Oceanic | place: Pacific Ocean: North...
GACCCCCTCCTTGTAAGGGAGGTGCTCTAGCCATCTGAGCTACAGCCCGACCAGATTGCCGTAGACATTGAGAAATGGTGGGTCCTCGGATGGGACCTCAACTGTGGTAGTGAGAGGCTATGGCCTCAAAACAATTCCCGATCTCTGTCCACGACGTCACTGTCAGCTGGTTGACCAGAAGCCTGAGAGAGGCCGACGTGATCGATGACGCTTCCGTTACTAGCTTCGAGTTCGAGTTGATCGGACAGGGCGTAGGACTCATGTGTTTGCTGCATCGAATTACCCTTACCTACGATCGCCACGACGACGAACTACCGGCATCTCTTGTGCTGAAGACAGCAGTTACACAAGAACAAACCCGCCTCGTTGCTCGAACCTTCCAGTTCTACGGTAAAGAGGTCCAGTTCTACCGCACAGCCGCCAACTTGAGCCCAATGGAGACACCCCAGTGCATGGTTGCTGAACACGATCCAGATACCGACGAATTCGTTCTCCTACTCGAAGACCTCTCACATTGCGAAACGTTCAATCAACTCGACGGTTGCCCACCTGACATCGCCGAGATATCTCTAACCGCACTCGCCCGACACCACGCGGCTTTCTGGCAACACAACGCCTTCCAAGACAAGCTGGCCTGGCTCCCCTACGGCTGGGACGCTCCAATTCCAGAAGCAATTCAAGAGGGCGTAGCGGGAGGACTTCCGGAATTCCTCTCGGGGTTTGGTGAAAGATTTGATGACAGGACCCGACTTCTCTGTGAACGGCTACCCGAGGCCATTAGGGAACTCATGTATTTTCCAGAAAGCCCTCTTACGTTCGTCCACGGTGACTTCCACATCGGAAACCTCTTCTTTAAGGACAGGGAGGTAGTGGCCTTTGATTGGCAGTTTCCCATGCGGACGGTGGGCGCTTACGACCTTGCCTACTTCATCAGCCAGAACCTGACAGTGCCTGACAGGCAAGCCCACGAGGAAAGGTTGATTTCTCTCTACAGGTCGACTCTTACCAACGCAGGAGTCGACTACCCGTTGGACCAACTCATGGAGGACTACCGACAAGTATTGCTGATCTGCCTCATGCCGCAGATCCTCGCCGGTGGCGGCATGGAACTAGTAAATGACAAGGCCGTACAGTTGGTCATCGAGAGACTTGACCGGGTGGTCACAGCGATTGATGACCACGATGCCGGTGAACTGATGCCCTAAACAGCGCCTCAACTAAAGACCGAGTTAAAAGTCAGCAAATGCTCGCTGGCCGTCGAGTTGCGATTTTAGCGATCATGTTGACCGCTGTCTCTCCAAGCCTCTTCAAGGTCTCAGATCTACCGGTCCTTCGGCTCGTCTTCTGGAGGCTGATGCTCGCCACGATCCTCTACGCAATATTGTTGATGTGCAGACACCAACGTCCGAAGTGGATTGAGGTTCGGAGCGGATTCTGGGGCGGCCTCCCCTTCGCCGGACAACTAGTCCTGTACGCAATCGCAGTGCGCCATACAAGCGTGGCAAACGTAATGGTCATCAGCTCCCTCCAACCACTCGTCCTCCTTGGAATTGCCGGTCCACTATTCAGCGAGAAACCACACCGTTCCCTCTACCGCTGGTCGGCCTTAGCCATTTTTGGAGCTGTAGTAGCAGCGAAGTCAGGTAGCTCCACAGTCGACACAAGCTTGTTGGGGGACCTTCTGGCCCTCGCTGGCATGCTCACCGTATGTCTCTACTGGGCGACCAGTAAGTGGGCTCGAACTCGGGTTGCGACCGTGCCCTACCAGCTTTGGTTGACCGCATTCGCCACAATTGCGGTTGTACCCGCAGCACTCATCAGTGGCCATGGCATCGCTCCACCTGTTGGCGCAGATTGGTGGCCGGCCCTGCTCCTTGCAAGCCTGGGTGGAGTCGGACATCTCCTCTTGAACCACGCCCATGCTTCTGTACCCCTACCGATGATGGGGTTGATCTACCTGCTGAACATGGTCCTGATTCCCGGCTACGCATGGTGGCTGTTAGGTGAAGCGATCGGGGAAAGTCAAGCTCTGGGGATTGGGATTGTCCTGTTCGCCCTAGTCGTAGTGGTGACCCGGCCGGCCGGACAGCCATCGTCTAGCACAGGGCAGCACCGCACCCTCGATCAACTCCGAACAAGCGGTAACGGTCAATGAAGCAATTCGCAGATTGCCGCCTGACGCGGCATTCATCGGATTTGAGAAAGCCGCGCAGGGAACCTTCAAAGTCGGCAAGCTGGCCGACCTGGTGGTCTTCTCAGAAGATCTGGACTTCGTCTCACCTTCTTTGATGGCCGAAATCAAAGGGCCCCAGACCATCATCGATGGAAAGGTCCATGGGCGTCCTAGGAAAGGTTAAAAATCGTCGATTGTGAGCTAACGGATTCAGGGCAAGCCTTAGGTCCAACCTCTCTTACCTGGACCAAGATCGGGAAGGATTTTGCGAGGATGACCCGAGCCCGGCCGGGCTCAAGGGCACAGTCCTGGAACTACGAATGGGTCGGTAACATTCGGTACCGTCTAAGACATTCCCGCACCGTGGGTCGCCTATTTAGGTAGGGAAAGCCATGAATATCTCAAACCTTGCGGACGTCCTCCGAACCCATGCAGCAACAATCCCCGACAAGGCAGCTCTTATCCAGGACGACCGCATTGTTTCCTTCGGCGAACTTCACGACCGTTCTAACCGGGTAGCTACCGGTCTGACCAGCGAGGGAATCGGCCATGGTGACCACATTGGCTTCCTCGACAAGAACAGCATCGAGTTTTTCGACTTCCTCTTTGGAGCTGCCAAAATCGGCGCAGTCCACGCGGGAATCAACTGGCGTCTGACTCCATCTGAGATGGAATACGTCATCAACGATGCCGAGAGCAGGTTGCTCATAGTCGGCCAAGAGTACGTTCCTGCGCTTGAAGAGATCGAGGATCGGTTGATGACGGTTGAGCGAATCCTCGTCATCGGCGGTCATGAACGGCACGAGGATTTCGACAATTGGCGTGACCGTCATGCTGCTGAAGATCCGGGCGGTGGTGCGATTGGGAGTGACACTGTGTTCCTCCTCTACTCCTCGGGCACGACCGGATTCCCCAAAGGCGTCCTCGTCCCCAACGATGGGTTCTTCCGCCTAGGACACCACGGCACCAAGACTTGGAACTTCGACCGTGACAGCGTAAATCTGGTGAACCTACCGATGTTCCACATCGGAGGTGTCGGGTGGTCAGCCCTGGGAATGATTAACGGCAACACGTCGGTCATCGTCCGCGAGAACGAGCCTGCTCTCCTAGTGGACGTGATGTCAAAGCGTGGTGTCACCAATGCATTCCTCGTTCCGGTCCTCCTCCAGTTCATGACTGACGTGCCCGGCGTGATGGAAGCCGACTGGAGCGCCCTCCGACTTCTTTTGTATGGCGGCGCGCCGATATCCGAAAGCGTGTTGCGTACTTCAATCTCTGTGTTCGGTTGCGAGTTTGCTGGCTCGTATGGACTCACCGAGTCGACAAACGGAGTCACAACCCTCCCTTGGAAAGATCATGATCTGGATGGCCCGAACACTCACCGTTTGCTGTCGATTGGCCTTCCCCATCCCAACGTGGAGCTCAAGATCGTCGACCCCGTGTCTTTTTCCGACCTTCCTCCCGGAGAGGTTGGAGAGATTTGGATCAAGAGCGACCAAGTGATGAAGGGCTACTGGAATAACCCGGAAGCCACCAACGAAACACTTCGCGTCGATGGTTGGCTCCGTACGGGTGACGCCGGCTCCGTTGACGAAGACGGCTATGCCTACATTCATGACCGGATCAAGGACATGATCGTTTCCGGAGGGGAGAACATCTACCCCGCCGAATTGGAGAATGCCCTGATGAAACATCCGGACGTTTCCGATGTCGCTGTGATCGGTGTTCCGCATGAAACCTGGGGGGAGACACCCAAGGCTCTCGTCGTACTGGCCAGAAACGCCACAGCCTCTCCCGACAACCTCATTGATCATTGCCTATCGCTTGTCGCGAGTTATAAGTGTCCGAAGACAGTTGAATTCAGAGACGTGATTCCCCGAAACCCATCTGGGAAGATCCTGAAGAAGGAGTTGCGGGCTCCTTACTGGGAGCAGCACGACCGGAAGGTCTAGTCGACAAGATCTCTGACAAGCAGATCAAGTTTCATATCCGAAAGAGAGCAAGATAAATGAGTGCAGAGGAAGAAAGAGCGATCGTCGGTTCACAGACAGTAGACAGGGCGTTGAGTCTTCTTGGATGTTTTTCGGCCGACCAGCCTTCGATCTTCCTTCACGAGTTCAGCCGGCTAACCGGACTGACCACCCCGACCACACATCGTCTTCTCAAGGCCCTTGAGTCCCGCGAATTCGTCTCCTTTGATCCTGCTTCGAAGCTTTACACCCTCGGCGCTGCAACAGTACGTCTGGCGTCAATCGTGATTCAGAACTCGGACATCCAAACGGTCGTATCTCCCTGGCTCGTGCACCTTCGCCTCCTGACCGGGGAGACGGCCGCTCTACATTGGCTCGTCGAACACCACCGAGTATGTGTCCTCGAATTCGAGAGCCGGCATCCCATGCGGATGATCTCGGGAACCGGTCAACAGTACGGCCTCGTGCACGGAGCAGCCGGTAAGGCCCTTCTAGCCAATCTTGACTCTGCCGAAATCCGTGCTGCCATCGACCAAGCAGAAAACGTCCTCGGTGCTGAGGCCCCGGACTCGGCGGTCCTCGCCGAGGAACTTTTAACAATCAGAGAACAGGGATACGCGATGAGCTTCTCTGAAGTTGTGGAGGGAGCAAACGCCATCGCCGCGCCAATTCTGAACGTACTCGGGAAACCCATAGCCGCTATAAATATCACCGGACCTGAAAGCAGGTTGGATGCAGAGGCAATGAAGCGCGCCACCGACCCACTCATCGAGGCGGTGTCAGATATCCGGTCGCGCCTTGGCTACACCTAGCCCACCCTGATCTAGGTAACCTGCTTGGGCTTTTGGACTTTCCATACACAATGTGGAATAGTTGCTGCCGGGAGATGGCCTGACTAGATCCTCTGGCCGGGTCGGAGCTGTCCGTGGCGTGCCAAGTGATGAGAGTCGTAATGGTATTACGAAACGACAATTGGGAAACCTCATCCGGGATCCCCCTCCGGCCTGTCTATACGGATACTGATGTTCCTGATTCGTCGCGTCATGGTTTACTGGGCCAACCCGGCGAAGCACCCTTTGTTCGGGGTGCGTACCCAGAGATGTACCGGTCCAAGTTGTGGCGAATTTTCCAGTTGAGCGGGTTTGGCGACCCAAACGACATGAACCAAAGGCTCAAGTTCCTGCTGGATGCCGGAGAAACAGGCATCATCGTGAAACACGACCGGATGACTGATGACCACCTATATGACGTTGATCATCCTGAAATTATGGAACGGCGAGAGGATGTTGGCCTCACCGGAACCGTGACAGTCGGACTCCGAGACTACGAAAAAATCCTAGAGGGCATCCCGGTCGAGTCTGTCTACTGTAAGCCTGGCGGTGGCGTCGCCCAATCGGCGCCCTACACGCAATCCTGCTACTGGTCGGTTGCGGAAAAACGCGGTATCCCTCTGAAATCGCTCTCAGGAACCGGCCAGAGCGACTTTTTCCTCACCTATCTCGGCTGCCCGATGAGGGAACAGATCCCCCCTGAGGCAGCACTCCGCTTCAACCTAGACCTGATCGACTGGTGTACCGAGCGAATGCCGAAATGGGTTCCAGTATCAATCGCCGGTTACAACGGCGCTGATTCTGGCCTTAACGCCTACCAGGAACTTGGTTCAGTCTTTGCGAACGCCATCGAGTACATCGATGGTGCCTTGGCCCGTGGCAACCATCCGGTCGAAGACTTTGTCCACGGAATAGGCGGAGTTAATTTCCGCACATCAATGGACATCTTCGAAGACATAGCCAAACTGCGGGCCGCCCGCAAGATCTGGAGCGACCTACTCCAGAGTAGATACGGGATCAGTGACGAAAAGAAATTACGCCTCCGAATCCACGTGGTGACCGCAGGCAGTTACATGACCTACCAGGAGCCATTCAACAACATTGTGCGCGGAACTGTGATGGCACTCGCGGCCGCTCTCGGCGGAACGCAGTCTCTGGGTGTCTCCGGATACGACGAGGCTCTCTCCATTCCTAGTGATCATGCTCATCTCATGTCGATCCGTATCCAGCAGATCCTTCAAGAAGAGACAAACCTCGCAGCAGTTGCAGATCCATTAGGGGGCTCCTACTTGATCGAGAATCTGACCGACGAACTTGAACGGAGATCACTGGAGTTCCTCGAAGAAATCGAGAACAGAGGAGGGTTCATCGCCTCGATCGCTGACGGGTGGCTGATGCGCAAGGCCGAGGAGGGAAATTCACAGTTGGCCGGAGACATCGAGTCAGGAAGACGGCGCGTGGTCGGCGTGAACGTCCACCCCATCGACGACTCCATTCTCGAAGTCGAAGCTTTCGAAGGGCGATCCGGCCAGCAGTCCTGGGAAAATGCAATGGAACGCCTGACCGAACTCCGTCATACTCGCAGCGAAACGGGCACCAAACAGAGTCTTGACAACCTCTGTCGAACACTCGATTCCAACGATAATCTCATCCCAGCGGTCATGAAAGCAGTACAGGCCGACGCCAGCATCGGCGAGATCGGGCACAGTTTCCGCCAGGTTCTTGGTAACTGGACGCCTCCGGCGAACTTCTGAGTCGGGTCAGGAATCGTAGAGATGCCACGTGTGTTGATCGCCAAAACAAGTCTTGACGGGCACTGGCGCGGTGTCAATGTTGTAGCGCGAGCCCTCCGCGATGCAGGGTTCGAAGTCATACTCGGAGGCGAGATGCGCGCGTCGGACATCGCAGTAGTGGCCGAACAGGAGGACATCGATCTCATAGGACTAAACGTGGGCGGACGAGTTGAAGTCGCCGAGCGGATCATCGCAACACTTTCCGATGCGGGCCTAGGGGACATACCCGTATTTGCTGGTGGGACTCTGCCTTCTTCAGGAATTGAGCGCCTCGCGCAGTTAAGCGTTCAGTGCTTTCCGCCCGGAAGTTCCCTCAAAGAGATTGTCAGCGCAGCAGTCGAACTTACGCAGGTCGACCCGCTGGACAAGAAATGAACCAGACGAGCGGGACTTCTCCAATGCCAGGATGTCTGCACCCTTCAACTATCAGCGGCGCCTTACACAGAAACGCCCTTCGTCATCCTGATCGAGCAGCGGTGATCCAACGCTGCACCTCGGGAAGCCGCCATGAACTCTCATACCGGGAGTTGAACGAATCGGCGAATCGCTTCGCAAACGGGCTTCAAGAACTCGGTGTGGGCAGGGGCGACATCGTCATGGTGAGCAGCGGGAACAGGGGCCAATGCCTGATCGCCTACTACGCGACACTGCGGTGTGCTGCAACGTTTACCGCGGTAGCTCCCTCCCTTACATCGCGAGAAGCGGAAGTACTGGCATCCGCAACCAGCCCTAAGGTCGTGCTGGCAGAAAACTGGAACGATGAAGGCGTCAAAACGCTCGGATCAACTGCCGATATCCGTCTCGTCTTCACCAGCGACGCGGTTACATCAAGTTGCGGTATCCAGACCATGGAGGAGATCTCATCTATCAAACCTGAGGCCGGACCACAGGTTGCCATCAACGAGACCGACCCTGCACTGATCGTCTTCACCAGCGGCACCGAAAAGTTTCCAAAACCAGTTGTGATCCCCCATCGCAACTTCATGATCGCTACCACACCGTCTTGGGTCATCGATCAGTACATACTCGCCTCCGACATCTTCCTTCTACTCGCTCCGATCTACACGATGGCCGGCATCGGAACAGTCACAAATCTGATCAACGTCGGCGCTACCGCGATCCTGCTCCCAAAACTCGAAACGAAACTGGTATTCGACGTAATTGGGTCTGAGGGCGTAACCAACACCTCGCAGACCCCAACCTTCTATCGCCGACTAGTCAAAGACCCAGCGTTCGTGGAAGCTGACTTCTCGTCCCTGCGTCAATGCCATGTATACGGAGGACCGATTCCCTCCGAGGCCGTCAATCAGATCTCTGCGAAGAACGCAGCGCTCGAATGGGCCGTCTACTGGGGTCAAAGCGAACTCACCCAACTGGGAATCTCCGGAACCTTTCTTTCCGTTAAACAGATCCCAGATCAGGACCTTCGCTGGATCGGGACACCGATGCAGGCTGTAGAAATTCGTGTCGTGGACGAGGATGGACGGGACTCGGAAATCGGAGAACTCCTTTGTCGCTCCCCGGGCATCATGGCCGGGTATTACCGACAACCAGACCTCACCGCCGAGGCGGTTGTGAGCGGTTGGCTCCACACCGGAGACATGGTGAGAGTTGATGAGGACTTGAACGTCTTCTTCCTGGATCGCAGAAAAGACATGATTAAAACCGGGGGAATGAACGTCTCGTCGGCCGAAGTTGAAGCCGTCCTTAGGAGTCACCCCATGGTGAACGACGCTGCAGTAGTCGGTCGTCCCGACCCGGAGTGGAGTGAAATCGTCTATGCCTTCGTGGATGTAGCAGACGCAATGAGCTGGGAAGAGGAGTTAATGCGCAACTACTGCAACGACCAACTCGCCCCCTACAAGCGACCTAAGATTTACGAAACAGTGGACTCGCTCCCCACCGACGAGCAGGGAAAGGTATCTAAGAGAGAACTCCGTGCACGTCTTCTGGCTTAACCACACACCCAGGGCATTACGCCGGGGTCCTGCCACCGAACCGGCCCTAGCGAGTCGTGAGTAGCAGGAAATCTCAAGTGGAGAACTACTAATAGGACTGTTCGAAGAGTACGAAGATGTGGCTCTCTGCCGGTAAACGGAAAGTAGTCTTGACGCCAATGCCAACTGAATCACACACCTCGAGGCCTGTCTTGGAGGGGGCGTTCACACTCCCACAAGAAGATTCACGACTGATCGCCAGCCGTTGCAGCAGATGCCAAACACACACCTTCCCCCGCTCATTCGCTTGCCCAGATCCCACCTGCCGGGATGGGAAGATGGAAGACACGACACTAACCCGCCGAGGAAAGCTCGCTAGTTGGACCGTGGTGCATTATCCACCACCACCACCCCACGTACCAGAGGAGCCATTCGAACCATTTGGCATCGCTGAGGTGTCCTTCCCGGAGGGAATCCAGATTGTTGGCCCGATGACCAAGGTTGACCTCAGTGACCTAAAGCTGGGAATGGAACTAGAAACAGTCGTCGAGACCTATTACGTCGATCATGACGGCGAAGCCGTACTCGGCTGGAAGTTCAGAAGTGTCGAGGAGGAAGAGTGAGAGAAGTAGTAATCGCCGGGGTGGGGTTGCACCCGTGGGGAAAGTTCCCAGACAAGAGTTGGGTGCAGATGGGAGCTGAGACATCGCTGGAAGCCGCTGACGATGCCGGAGTGCAGTGGACCGAAATCGAATCCATGGTTTGCGGCGCGATGCAGTGGGGCGGAAGTACCGGGATGCGCGCGGGTAACACAATAGCTGCAGCCATCGGAGAAACCGGAGTTCCGATCCAGAACATCAATAACGCGTGCGCAAGTGGCGGCTCCGTTCTTCGATCTGCATGGCTCATGGTCGCCTCAGAGCTTCACGACGTTGTGATCGCCGTTGGGGCCGACAAGTCGCCAAAGGGATTTCTTCCGAGCGTGCCGGTGCTGGCCGACGAACCCGGCATGCCTATCGACATGGTCCGCTGGCACCTTGGACTCCCGAATCCAGGCTACTGGGCGCTCGAGATGCGGAAACGCATGGAACGCTACGGAACAACCGCGGAACAACTCGCTCAGGTGAAAGTGAAGAACTCCCGCCATGGTGCGCTTAATCCGTATGCCCGATATCAGCGCGAGTTCACGATCGAGGAAGTTCTCGCATCCCCCATGGTCTGCGACCCTCTACATCTATATGAAATCTGTGGCACAAGCGACGGTGCCGCTGCAGTCGTACTGACAAGCCGAGACTTCGCTAAGAAGAACGGACTCCCAATCGTGAAGTTGGCTGCTTGTTCGCTAACAAGCGGCATGTTCGGTGATCCGACGATACGGATTCCCCTGCTCAGCGCCACCTCGGATGAGGAGGCGACTGCTCCCCTGTTATCCGAAAGCGAGCTGGCCGCCCGGATGGCCTTTGAGCAGGCAGGTCTTGGACCTGAAGACATGGACTTCGTTGAGTTGCCAGACAACAGCTCTTGGCACGAGCTCCAGTACCTAGAGACCATGGGGTTTTGTGCCCCCGGGGAGGCTGAGAAACTCCTCACAGAAGGAGTAACCGAACTAGGTGGTGGACTTCCGGTCTGTCCGAGCGGAGGTTTCTCCTCATTCGGCGAAGCCACTATCGCTCAAGGTCTTCTTCAAGTTGTGGAGGCGACTTGGCAACTCCGCGGTACAGCGGGATCACGTCAAGTCGAAGGCGCGAGAATCGGCATGACCCAGGTCTATGGCGCTCAAGCAAATAACTCGGCCTGCATCCTGACCACCTGAGGGTTCAGGCCATTGACGCGACTGCCTTTCGCCCAACTTCGACCAGTGTCTCGTTCTTGCCCCCGAGGCGAGCCTGGATCTGGAGAACTCTCCGGTAATAGAGGTGAAGTCCGTACTCCCAGGTGAACCCGATCCCTCCATGCACTTGGATGGCCGATTCGACAACCTCCCGACAGAATTGCGGTATGGCATAGGAATACGCCGCCATCAGACCCCCGTCAGTCTTGCGAGTCTCCAGCGCATTTGCCATCATCGAGACAGCCGACCTCCCGAGTTCGATGCGCTTCTTCATCTCGGCGAGCATGTGAGATACAACCTGAAAGCTCGCCAAGGTCTGACCGAACTGTTCTCGCGTGGTTGCATGGTCGACAGCTAACGCCAGTGCCTGTTCCGCCGCGCCAACCGCCTCTGCCAGCAGGGCCGCTCTCCAGATTTGAGCGACCAACTCAACCTCTTCACCAACTAGGAGTCGCGTATCTGTGAGAGGTGTGCTCTCTGCCGTTAGGAACACTGCCCCCTGTCCTAGGTCAAGGGCTCGACTGGACTCGGAGGTCACTCCGGACCCAGCAATCTCGACCACGACGGCTCGTCCATGCCCGACGACAGCCACGAGCCTCCCTCCTGAGGGAACAAAAAAGGCGAGCCTCGAGAAGGAGGCGTTGGCTGAGCCGGTGGTCGAGTCAAGGACGAGATCCTGACCGGCACGTAGACCGACGCCACCGCCAGTACCACCTCTTTGTATCGTGTTTGCCAGCAGTCCTTCTGCTTCTCGGTCTCCCGCGTCGGCAGACATTGCCAAACAGGGAATCAGCAGAAGGGCTTCGTCTCGCCATGAGGCTGGGAGTAGCCGCCGACCAGCCACCATGGCGAGTGCACAAACTCCGACTGCTCCGAGATCGAGACCCCCTTGCTCCTGATTGAGCGCAACTGTCGGCCATCCCAGGCCATAGATCTGTTCTCGAATTTTCGCCTCTAACTCACTGTCGCGGCGAGCGGAATCCAGTAGTTCCGGCATGGGTAGGAGGTTTGCTAGTGACTCATCAAATGCAACTGCAAGTTCCTCTAATTCGGTCATCGTAAACCCAGGAGTTGACGGGCGATTATGTTCCGCTGGATTTCTGTTGTCCCCGAATAGATAGTGACTGAGCGTGACTCGAGCAAGTCATGGGCCCATCCGTCGTCTTCCAGAGCGGACCGCTCCCCCAAGAAATCGAAACCGGTGGTGAACAAATCTTGGTAGATCTCAGACATGAATAGCTTGTCGATGGAACTCGCTCCCGGCTTGAGTTCTCCAGCACCTTGCGCTGCAAGTGTGCGATAGGTCTGGGCACGGAGTACCTCTAGGTGGGAATGAAGACGTCCGATCTCGGAGAGTCCTTGTTCAATGTTTCCGTCTCTCCGGAGTCGTTCCACGAGGTCGGCGAGACGCCTCTTCAGCCTGATTATTCGCTCCAGAACAAAGAGGCCTCGCTCGTAACCCATAGCAGCCATCGAAATACCCCATCCCCCATGGATCTCACCTAGAACTGCTGAGGATGGAACTCGCACATCGTCGAAGAAGACCTCACTGAAGTGTGGCTCGTCCAGGAGCTGGGGCAAAGGCCTGACAGTCACTCCTGGAAGCTCCATGTCCAGCAACAGAAGGCTGAGTCCACGGTGTGGAGTCGCTTCCGGGTCGGTTCGAACGAGCAGTGCGTTGTATCTCGAGATTTCGGCGCGACTAGTCCACACTTTCTGGCCAGAGATGACCAGCTCACCACCGTCAACACGCGCCTTGGTCTGGATGGCGGCAAGATCTGACCCAGCCTCAGGTTCCGAGAAGCCCTGACACCAGATCTCACTGGCATTAAGCATTCCAGGGAGGTATCTCTGCTTTTGTTCTTCAGTGCCAAAGTCGAGCAGGGTCGGACCCCATGTGTAAACGGCGAGTCGGTTGATGAGTTGCGGCATCGACGAACGCGCCAGTTCTTCTGCGACTACCGCCTCGGCTGCTAGGTCCATCCCCTGGCCGCCGTACTCCGTTGGCCAGGAAACACCAATAAAGCCTGCCTCACAGAGATCCCGCTGCCACAGCATTGCCGCACGAAGCCGATCTGAGTAGTTCGTCGGCTCGACACCAGGGTCGTTCTCTGCAATCCAAGCTCGCACGGACTCTCGAAAGACCTCATGCTCAGGGGTGAAGGTCAGGGTTGGGACAAGCAGCGGAGTTCTTCTCATAATATGGATAACTTAACCAGCATGGAAAGTGACATTACCAACGCAAATCGAGTTGATCGGACAGCGGTGATCACTGGGGCCGCTGGTGCCATCGGTGGTGCCATTGCCCGAATGTTGGTCGCCGACGGTTGGACTGTCGTGGGCCTCGATCTTCAATCTGGAGAACATGAATCGGTGAACTGGCTCATCGTCGATGTCACCAAGAGTGAAGAGATCATCGCAGCTGCGAGCACTCTCGACCGCTGCGACCTCCTCATCAATGCTGCAGGATTTGGTGATCGGGCAGCAGCTGAGGAAATGACCCCGTTCCAGTGGGATCGCGTAGTCGACGTCTGCCTTACCGGAACCTTCTACACGTGTCGATCCTTCCATCCGCTGCTCTCTGGCTCCGGAGGCGTCATTGTCAACATCGCATCCGCAGCAGCCACCAACGCTTTGGTGATGCACGCCAACTACTGCGCGGCAAAAGCAGGGGTAGTAGCCCTTACAGAAGTACTCGCCCTTGAATGGGCCGTCGACCAGATCCGCGTCTTTGCCGTAAGTCCAGGATTTGTTTCTACCCCGAGGTTAAAACAGGGATTAGTCTCAGCCCCGCACCGAAAGACAGGGCTTGAGGCACGGACCCCAATGGGGCGTTTGGCCGAGATCGATGAGATAGCGAAAGCGGTCATCGCTCTAGCCAGCCCAGATTTTGCGTATCTCACTGGAACAAACGTAATAATCGATGGTGGATTTAGCACCGACGGTGGGAGCTCCGGCCTCTTCTAGCCGCTCAGCAACAGAATCGAGTCCAAGGGAGATCGTGAATCCCCGGAAAACGATGGCTACTGAGGAAACTCCAAAGGTCGCCACACGCTGGTTGATGACTCCGGAGGCCAAACAGGGTCATTTGGGAACCGCCAAACATGGCGGGTTTGCTCATCGAGCCAGTGCATGACAACGGAGCGTCGCGAGTCAGCGGAACTATTCTGACCAGAGCGGTGCAGAAGGTGTCCGTCAAAGAAGACCACGTCCCCAGGTTGCGCTACGACTGGCATCTCCTTGGCGTCGTCAAATCCGTAGGACTCACGGGCGTGGTCAAACTTGTCTGACTTGCCATGTTCCGCCATAGCGAATAGGTGCCCCGCCTGGTGTGAGCCGGGCAAGAACCAGAGGCACCCATTGTCCACTCGTGCCTCATCGACTGCAATCGAAACGCTGGTGAGGGTACGACAATCGGCTTCAAGGTAGGTCGCATCCTGATGCCAAGCTCTTCCAAGTTCCCCGGAAGGCTTGTAGAACAGGTAATCGAGGATGCGCTCCGATCGACCGTCCCAGCCACCGACCCGTCCTGCGACAAGGGCATCCACGATTTCACCAAATCCAGCGCTGGCCAGCACATTCTCGTAGGCCTCGCTGATCCATCCTGGATAGTAGACATTCAGTACTGACCGCAAGCGCTCCTCGTCGGTCATTCCTGCGACAACTCTTTCTGTATCCGGAGAGACTCCACCCCCCAGAGACACTTTCTCCGTGGCCACCGTCGGCAGCCGACCTAAGGCCAGATCATCGGAGACCGCTCGCAATCTATTGACGTCTTCGGCGCCCAGCAATCCTCTGACGACCACAAAGCCATTCTCGACATACTCACGGACCTGTTGGGAACTCGGCAGTAAGCCCACTTCCTACCTCACCTACTCGGTCACGTTAAAGACAACGCAGAAGCCCACGGTGGCCATTAGACAAGCGCCTCCGATTCGCCTGGCTTTCCCGGGGGCCGTCCCTCGGCTTCGAGCTCCGTCAACGGCCGTTCCAAGTCCACCCGCGGCGAGCCGTCCGGGTCGGAAAATCGCCATGTGATACTTGCTGAGGCTGGTGGCCAGACCGGATCACCAGGAAATTTCCAGGTATAAGGCGTTTCACTTTCGAGCCAGTGCATGACAAGGGCGTGACGTGGCCTTTCGGTGGTATTGGGACCGGAGCGGTGGAGCAGGTGCCCGTCGAAGAACACGACGTCACCAGCCTTAACCTCAACCGGTACTTCTGACTGGTCGTCAAACCCAATAGCCACCGGTGCATTGTCATAGTCATCCCGTCCATGCCGTTCCATTCGAAATAGTTCGCCGGACTCATGGGAACCAGGGATAAACCAAAGACAACCGTTATCGATTGCCGCATCATCGATAGGAATCCATACACCCGTCAGGCTGCGAGCGCCGGTTTCTATGTAAGTCGCGTCCTGGTGCCAAGCCTTCCCAGCCTCACCTCCAGGCTTGCAGAATATGTAGTCCTGTAAACATTTAGCCTCACCCTCGGTGCGATCCAATCGTGCTATCACCAGCGAATCCAGGATCGCCCGAAGGCCCGAGTGCTGGACAATGTGGGCAAAGGCTGGACTCACCCACTGTGGGAAATGGGTAAGAATCATTGCTTGGAGTCGCTGCTCGCCGGTCATGCCCTCCAGAACCGCGCCAGCGTCGCTGACTACTCCCCCACCAAGCGATGGCGAATTCGCGTTAGCCACAGGAAAACGACCTAGTGCTAAGCCCTCACTATCTGTCTTAAGGGCAGCGCATTCCTCGGCGGTCAATAAGTCCCGTACAACCAGATAACCATTGTCTAGGTACTCGTCAACCAACTGCTCAACTGACTCCACTTTCTCCCACCTATCTGGCAGTTTCAAACACTGCCCTGTCGGTTCCTTCCAATGCTATGTCAGATTCTAAAACTCTCGAGAATTGGTCCCCAAGTCACTCCCGCCGATGCCGGTGGCCAACTTAGATCGTTTGGCATATTCCAACCGGGCTCGCACTCTGAGTTCAGGTAGTGGGTGGCAATGGCGCGACGCCAACTGCTCGAGCGGTTCGCACCCGAACTATGCAAGAGGTAGCCACTGAACACCACTGCATCACCAGCGGCTACCTCTATCGGCATTTCAGTAGTCGCGTCGAACCCTTGTGCCTCTAACGCGTGATCAAACTCATCGAGTCGACCATGTGGTTCCATTGGGAAAAGTTGGCGAGAACCATGAGACCCGGGAACAAACCGGAGGCAACCGTTCTCTACCGTCGCATCGTCCAGGGCCACCCATACGCCAGTCAACGTTCCATCGTCGGAATGGATGTATGTCTCGTCCTGATGCCAGGCTTTACCCAACTCCCCGGGATGCCGATAGAAGATGTACGACTGGATACAAGTCATCTCGTCCACAGGAGTGCCGAGGCGCTCTCCGGCCAGAGCACTCAACGCATCCAGTAGGTCCTTCCGCTTGACAAGTTGCCGACATGGTGCACTAACCCAGTGAGGAAAGTGGACAGTTTGGATCGCCCGCAGACGCTCGCTGTCTGTCATCTTCTCTAGTTTCAGTTCGTGATCCTCGCTCGGTCGACCACCAATCCCCGGTGCCTCCACTGAATTCAACTGGTAGTGGCCGAGAGCAAAACGATCCAACTCCAACCTAAGTGCATCGACTTCAGCGAGGTCTAATAGACCTTCGATGACCGTAAAGCCCATCTCAGCGAAATCTCCGACTTGTTGATCGGTCAACTGCATGGGATCACCCGCGCCGGAAGAGTCATCCAGACAAGGGGATTACCGTGATCGCCAACTGAGGCCGTCTTAGAACCAACGATCCCGAACACCCACAACCGGATCACCATAGAAGTCTCACCCAATCTCTACAGGTACTCCAGCCGATCTCTCTAAGTACGCAGTATCTACAATATAACCCTCACCCCTGCACTCAGCCCTCTACTACCAGATTGGAGGCAGATGGACCCCTCTATCAAGTCCTGGGACATGCCAATCGGAAGGCGGATCGATGGAACACCGTGGAAAGTCCGGGTGGCCGAGTTCGCAGGTGATGAGACAGGACCCCGCACTGCATTTGTCGGTGGGGTGCTTGGTGACAAGGCTCTCGGATGTCTGGCGATCCACAAGTTGGAACAGACCCTGTTGGGGCAACCACCGTCTGGAACGGTCATCCTGATACCAGCGTTGAACCTTCCCGCCATGGCCGAAGCTTCCAAGACGGGTAGCGAGGCCCAGAATCTGAATCGCAGTTTCCCGGGACGTGATGGTGGAACCTTGACAGACCAGTTCGCTCATTCAGCCTTTGAGTTCTTGCAGGGCAGAGTCGACTGCGTGGTCGACCTCCACTCAGGTACACCGACTATGGGACTCGGCTACACCTACAGTTACGGCGACGACGAACTGGCCGCCTCGTTCGGTCACCTACCAGTGATTGTCGATCATTTCTACGACGGCCAATTGGGGAGGGAAGCAGCACGTCGTGGCATTCGATCGATCCTTCCCGAGCACGGGGGCGGCGTCATCAACGACCCCTCGATTCTCCTCGCCGGCTGCCTCAACGTTCTCCGATACCGCGGCCACTTGGATGGCCCCCAGACCGGCCCCACTTCAGTTCCATTGATCAGAGGCGAGGATCTACACCTATTCAAACCCTCGGTACCAGGGCTTCTTGTAGCAGAGGTGGATACGGGTGACATCGGGGCCCCTCTAGCCCCAGGTCCCTTCGCTCGTATCCTCGATCCTTCTACTGGGGCCACCTTAGAATCGTTCGAAGTTAAGCGGACCGGGGGCCTCCTTCTCCTTGCCGTGACCTCGCCGACACTGACGCGACCAGGGACCCTGAGTCATATGGTCGGATTCCCTGAGGGGGAAATCGCCGTTCCCCAGTATTCCGATTAGTCGTTAGTCTGCCTTGGGCCCATTTTCGGTATCCCAGTTCAACCAGCAGCTGGCCCTATGGCCTTCGGCGACCTCCGCCTCCTCTGGTATCTCACGTCGACAGATTTCCATCGCCTCTGGGCAGCGCGGTGCGAATGAACAGCCAGGAGGTAGGTCGATCGGGATCGGGGGCTGCCCATCGATGGTGGGCAACCGGCGGCCGCGGGTCGAAAGTCTTGGGATGCTACTCAACAGGGCCTTTGAATACGGATGTGCAGGGTGGTTGAAGATCTGACGCGTCGAACCGGATTCGGCGATTCGACCTGCGTACATGACCGCAACTTGATCACACATCTTTGCCACGATTCCGAAGTCATGGGTCACAAAGATCAAGCCAAAGGCGAACTCCTCCTGTAGTTCTCTCAACAGGCGCAGGTATTGCGCTTGGACCGTTACGTCAAGGGATGTTGTTGGTTCGTCTGCAAGAAGCAGCGAGGGCTGGCATGACAAGGCAATCGCTCCTGCGACCCGCTGTCGCATCCCACCGCTCAGTTGGTGGGGAAAGTCTTTCATCCTGCGTTCGGCTTGGGGTATTCCCACACGAGACAAGATCTTTATGACACTGGAGCGGAGTTCCTCCCCCCGGAGTCGTTGGTGGAGGCGGATCGCCTCTCCGACCTGCGAAGCAACTGTGAAACTCGGATTCAGAGAACTGTGTGGGTCCTGGAGAATCAAAGAAATCTTCCGACCGCGAATCTCTCTCATCTCCGGACGACTCTTCGTGAGTAGGTCCTCCCCCTCGAACCAAAGTTGTCCGGAGACAATCCGACCGGCCGGTGTCGGCACCAGTCGCATGATGGAAGAGCAAACAACGCTTTTCCCCGAGCCTGACTCCCCCACGAGGCCCAGGGTCTCACCCCGGTCCACTGAAAGGCTGACCCCGTCGACAGCTCGCACCACTCCTCTCCGTGTGTGGAAGTGGGTCCTAAGGTCGCGGACGTCGAGAAGCATCCCAGCCCCTAAAGTTGCCGGAGTTTCGGATCGAACCTGTCGCGGACCCAGTCGCCCAAGAGATTCGTTGCCAGCACGACAACGAATATGGCGGCGCCTGGTATGACCGAAATCCACCATGCCGTGCCAATCAGATCGCGACCGTCTGCAACCATCAGCCCCCACGCAGGTGTCGGTGGGGGAATCCCCGCCCCTAGGAAGCTAAGTGAAGCCTCAAGAAGAATGATCAAGGCGATCTGCAAGGTGGCAAGAACCAATATCGTTGGCATCACATTAGGAAGAATGTGGCGTAAAACGATTCGAGTAGAAGAGGCGCCACTTACACGAGCCAAGTCGACGAATTCGCTTTTAGCTATTACTAGAGTTTCACCACGTACAATGCGTGCGTAATAGGGCCATAGTAAGACAACGATTACTATGATTACATTCTTGAAACTTGCTCCGAGGAGTGCGACCAGAACTATGGCCATCAACATTAGTGGCAAAGCAAGAGTTACGTCTGTTAATCGCATTAGCAAAGAGTCGATCCACCGGCGACGATAGCCAGCAACTAGGCCAATAAATGTCCCAATAGATCCTGCTAGGAGTGAGCCGAGTGCCCCGACGATCAGGGACACTCGGGCACCATGGAGGACCCGGCTGAGAATGTCGCGGCCCATGGAATCAGTCCCTAGTAGGAACTCCTTGGTGCCTCCTTCCTGCCATGCGGGAGGTATGAGCCTCAAGCTCAGTTTTCCGATCTTCGGATCATGGGGGGCGATCCAAGGGGCGAGGATCGCAGCAAGGACCACTAGCGATAAGACAACCGCTGGGACAACCGGCATCCGAGTATGCGCTGACTGCCCCTTGGGCTTGCTGCCGCCACTTGTGGCCAGGTCCTCAAAGTCAGTGGTCATCGGGAGAATCGAATTCTTGGGTCGAGCCAGGCGTAGGCGAGGTCAGCAAGGAAGTTGGCGAGAATGAAGAAAACCCCTATGAGGATTACCGCTCCCTGGATTAGTGGAAAATCACGCGACTGCACAGCTTGGACCAGCAGGCTGGCAAGCCCGGGCCACGCGAACACATACTCCGTTACCAGCGCGCCACCGACGACGGCGGCAAAAATCACTGCCGAATAAGTGACCACTGGCAATAGGGCATTCTTCAAAGCATGTCGCCAGATGACAGCCCACTCCCTGACCCCTTTGATCCGGGCGAGTTTCACATAGTCGCTATCTAAGACTTCCAGCATGCTGGATCGGGTCAGGCGCATGATCGCCGCCGAGACAAACCAACCCAAGGTGACGGCCGGCAGAACTATTGAAAGCACTCCGTCCCGACCACCGATGGGGAACCAGTCGAGTTCTACGGCAAAGATCTTGATGAAGACCAGTCCAGATAGGAACGATGGCACGGAGCCGCCAAGGATCGCAAACGACCTCGCTCCAAAGTCCAGTTTTCCTGCCCTGTGGACCGCTGCATAGACCCCAAGGGGAAGTGAAACGGCAAACGCGAAAACCATCGATGCGACAGCCAACTGGAGGCTGGGAAGGATGCGGCCTCCTAGTAGCCCTGTGACGTCCCGTTGGAAATAGAGGGACTGGCCCAGATTTCCTCCAACCATCTCCCGAAGAAAGATCCAGTACTGCTCAATCAATGGCTTGTCGAGACCGAATCGTGCCCGGAGGCTCTCTTGAACCTCGGGTGGCGCCTCAAGCGGAATCATCCTTGCCACAGGGTCCCCGGTGAGGCGCATCATGAAGAAGACGACTGTGACTAGGCCAAAGATCGAGATGACCGCCTGAAGAAACCGGCCGGTTAGAAACCGCGTCATCCTGGGTTCCTACCCTCTATGTAACGGATCCAGCGGGATCGGAGTTGGGGCTTTTGATAGCGATTGCCGGTTCCATAGGTCGAACTTGGACCTAAGCGATCGGCTACGGCTTCTCTAGAGGACCACTCAGACATCACGCTCTCCACGACCGGGGCCCACCTTGTGGGTGAAGGTGACATGCGACCAGCCTGCCGGCTCCGACGTCCTGAAGTTCAGGATCCTGTTCTGAGCAGATCTCAAGCACGTAGGGGCACCTCGGGTGAAAATGGCAGCCTGACGGAGGGTTAATTGGACTTGGTACCTCTCCTTCCAACACCATTTCCGCGACTTCATCGTCGGGGTGGGTCGGTGGAATCGCCGACAGCAGAACCTCTGTATACGGATGAGCCGGACGCAAGAACAATTCTTCGGCCTCGGCCAGTTCGATCAGCCTCCCCAGGTACATGACCATCACTCGGTCCGATAGGTGTTCGACTCCACCAAGATCATGGGAGATGAGGATGTAGGTGAGGTTGAAGGCCTCTTGCAGGTCTGCGAGAAGATTCATCACCTGAGCCCGGATCGATACGTCGAGCGCTGAAACCGGCTCATCGAGAATGACCACTTTGGGCCGCGAGGCCAAGGCCCTGGCTATAGCGATCCGTTGGCGTTGCCCGCCAGAGAACTCATGGGGGTACAGGCCGGCATGTGCTTGATAGTCGAGGCCAACCTGATCCATGACTTCGGCAACCCGCGACTGGCGCTCGCTTCGGCTTAGATCGCCAACTACCTCCAACGGCTCAGCGATTATCCGACCGACTTTCATGCGTGGCGAAAGCGACGAGTAGGGATTCTGAAACACTGCCTGAACGTTCTGCCGGTACTGGGATCTAAGTTCTCCCGAAACCTCCCCCGAGACAACCTGGCCTTCAAAACGGATCTCACCTTCAGTTGGTGATTCCAGAAGTAGCAGTAGTCGGGCAAGGGTTGTCTTCCCACAACCAGATTCTCCGACTATTCCGAGGGTTTCCCCTTCAACAACATCTAGATCAATCCCATCAACCGCCTTGACTGCATCGCCTGTCCGGCCAAAGCCGAGGAGAGTAGTGAGGGGGAAGTGCTTACGAAGAGCAACAGAGCTCAGAATGGTCGAGTCCGAGATCACGACCTGCTCCTCACGAGCAACCGGTCCTCTGGCAAGGCCGACTGGCATCGAAAGCCAACCCGAAGGTACAGCGCCAGTGTTTCACTTTCCGCCTCTAAAGATTCTTTCTGGAGTTCGGCACGATTGATACCAGATCACTAGGACATCCTCGCATCGAGACTTGCAACCCTGCAAGGTTGGCAGAGTCGATATTGAGGAATTGCATATGCTGAAATCAGAACACTTTCTTTGAGTAGCCAATTGGCGAGAGGAGAATTTGACCACCCTAAGAGTGGGAGAACTGCGCCTAGCCTGCTTTTATGGCAGCCACTTCCCAGATCGGGAATATCCGCAAGGGCTGAACTTTGATCGGCGCTACTATGAGCCGGAAGTCTGTGTGCAGAACGACATGAGGGGCTCTATGAGGTTCGGGATCAGTGTGCCCAACTTTCGTGGTGACGCTTCGTTAGAGACTTTCAATCAAGTCACCCGTCGCGCCGAAGAAGTGGGCTTTCACGACATCTGGCTCGGTGATCACATAATCCTCCCCAAGACCACCGGAGTCCAACATCCGTATTTCCCCGAACGCAACTGGAACGGAGACATCCCAGTCTTTGAGCCCTTTACCTTGATGGGCTATATCGCTGCGATCACCGACCGGATAGGGATCGGCCTGGGGACCCTCATCGTGCCGTACCGGAATCCGGTCGAGACAGCCAAGATGCTCGCCACAGTCGACACCCTTAGCGGGGGTCGAATCACTGTAGGTATCGGCGTCGGCTGGATACCGGAAGAGTTCCAAGCACTGGACGTGCCTTGGGAGGCCCGTGGTCAACGCACTGACGAATACATCGCCCTCATGCGGGAACTGTGGCGGAACCGGGAGCCGAGCTTTGCTGGCGACTTTTACCAACTTCCGGATGGTCTCTGGTTCGAGCCCCAGCCTCCAGCTGGATCGATTCCGATCTGGGTAGGGGGAAACAGTCCGGCAGCCCTACGCCGCGCCGCACGTCTTGGCGACGGCTGGTACGGAGTCGACCTGACTCCGGACGAGGTCAGGGGGGTGGTGGGAAGACTGAGCGACCTCCTCTCCGAAGGCGGCCGGGATCCTGACGACTTCACCTTCTCTGCCCGGATCGATGTGGAGATTGCAGGCGACCTCCAGGGCAAGGTAACGGAAGGGTCTCCCGCCAAAGTCGCCGAAGCTATCGAGGAATATCGTTCTGCCGGGCTAACACACTTCCAGATGGCGACGTCACCGCGTTTCTCCACTGCCGAAATACTTGAACAAGTTGACCGATTCGCCGAAGACGTCAGGCCCCTCCTCAGTATCAACTGACCATGCTCACGCCGCCAGAGGCTCCTCCCCCTCAAAGGCGGCTTGCAAGACGGCCCGACAACAGCCTGCTTCTGGTTGCTAGGAAATGCGTACCCCCTATTGCCGCATTTGGTCTATTGCCTTTACGAGGAGGATCGCTTCAAGCACCCGTCGCGCAAAGGGCGAGCCCCGAAACCGGGACCCGCCCTTCGCTTCAACGAGTCAGGTCAGCACGTGTACTCCATCAACTCCACGTTGTGAACGTAGAAAGCAACGCTGCCGGGAAGCCGCGGCCATGAAAGGCAAGCATCCCCAAAGTAAAGGGAGTCAGCAAAGGCCACGGGCAGGCCAAGAGCATTGTCCCGTGCATGGTCAAACAACTTCCGGGACTCGGTGTCCTGGATCTCGCCCCCGAATGCTTCACTATCCAGACCGGCCTCGATCAACGGTGCGACCTCGGGTGTTTCGCCCGAGTAGGAGAGACGGTCTGTCGGCCGACTGTAGAAACTCCATAGTTGCACTGCCGAGTTGTACGCAGGGGCGGCGTAGCAGAAGGCGTAGTTCGCCTCACGAGCCGAGGTTCCACTCTCCACCACCGTCCCGTAATCGCCGAACTGGGTGGTCACGTTGATACCCACGTTGGTCCAACCTTGGGCCACGGCCTCAATGATCTTCCCGCAGGTTGGCAAGCCTGGGAACACAGCGAGGTCAACGATGACCGACAGATCACCGAAACTGTCGTAGCCCGCCTCGTTCAGGAGGGCGAGTGCAGCATCGGGATCATAGGCATCCACCACACAGTCGTGGTCATAGCCCGGGTCCTTCGGCCACCAAGACTGCACGCAGGCACCTTCAACCGTTCCAAGACCCGCCATCAAGTAGTCAACGATCTCCTGCCTGTCTATCAAGTGCGACAAGGCCTGCCGAACCTTGGTTCCGGATTCGCCGAAGACATTGCTGTCCCAGGGTGCCGGATCCGAAAGAGCCGCCCCAGTCGGTTCCTGGTAGAAGGGCAGGTAAACCGTCGGGTATCGCTGGCTCTTAAGGGCCGAGACGGCCAAACCGGACGACTCTGCCGTCTCGATCTGGTCGTAGTCGCCGACCATGAGGTCAGCATCGCCTGCGCTCAGCATCTCAAGCCGACTGTTGAACTCAGGAATCTGAAGGATCTTGTACTCGGCGACCGCCGGCACCTTCCGATAATGCTCGGTAAACGCCTTGAGGGTGATAGAAACCCCCGGCTCGTGTGACTTGAACTGGTAAGAGCCGGTTCCAATCGGGTGCAACCGCGCCTTTTCCTCGCCGACACTGTCCCAATACGCCTTAGAGGTCACCATGAACGCCAATGGCATCTCGCTAAGGGCCGCGAGCACCGTCGGTGACGGCGTCTCCGAGACGAGTCGGAAACTGTACTCGTCATCAAGGATCAAGTCCATCTGCGCAAACGTGTGAGCCTGAGGATTGTTGGTTTCCTCGGCGGTCAGCAAAGCAAAGCTGAACTCGACGTCATCGGTGGTGACCTCACCCCAGCCGTTATGGAACTGCATTCCCTTGCGGAGAGTGAACGCGTACTCGGTGTAGTCGTCGTTCACCGACCACGTCTCAGCCAAACGCCCCACGTCCTCGACGATCACACCTGTCTCCAAGTCCCGGTAGAGCAATGGCTCGAACATGGGCTGCAGGTTGAGGGTCGCCCCAAGGCTGCAGTCCGGGCAACCAAGGTCCTCGCCCCTTAGCGACGATGGGACGTAGACGATCTCACCAACCGGCATTGAAGCCGCAGCGGCAGCCGCAGCGGCAGCCTCAGTGCTGTGCACTCCGTGGTAGAGCACGGTGCCGTCACTTCCATTGAAGTCAAAGCCTCCTAGGTCACTCGGATGCACGACCACTACCTGCGGTTCGATCATCGGGATATAGGGGGAATCCTCCATGATCTGAGTGACGATGGCCTCAGTAGCTGCGTACTTCTCAGGTCCATCTGGCAACTGGCGAGCTGCTGCGACAGCAGCATCGACTTCCTCGTTGCAGTAGAAAGACCAGTTGAACCCACCCTTGCGTGCGTCACCGGCACAGCTGAGGACGACCGCCATGGTCGAAAGTCCATCAGGCTGCTTAAGTGAAGTGATGCCGACATCGTGGATGCCCTCGCTGAGGGTGTCACCGATCCCTGGCCACGACTGAGAATTGAGGTTGACGTCGACCCCCAATAAGGTCGAGTACTGGGCCTGGAGGAACGGGGCCATTTCGTCGTAGACCGGGAAGTCGGTCATATTCCACCAGTCGAGAACCAGCTGCTCACCGTCCTTGTAGCGCTTCCCATCGTCGCCAACCAGCCAGCCAGCCTCGTCGAGCAAGGCACGGGCACGATCAGGATCGAACGGATAGAACTCGTACCCCGGGAACCCTGGCGTGGACTGGGTGATGACCGCGGTTGCTGCCTTGTACTGACCTTGGAACACCGTGTCCATCAACCGCTGCTTGTCGGTGGCGTGGGCCAATGCCTGGCGTACCCGCACATCGGGGACATTTTCAACGTTGAAGATGTACGAAAACGGCGCCCCGCGGGTAGCCCCACGGAGAACAACAAACCCATCGGCCTCCAGGCCGCCAAGATTCTGAACGCTCAATGGCGGGGAGTGGGCGACATGAATCTCGCCAGTCCGCACCGCGTTGACCTGAGCGATCGCGTCAGAAAGCACCCTGAACTCAATTTCACCGATCTCAACTGGACCAGATCCAAGGGCCGCAGGACCCCAGGAGTAATTATCATTGCGCGCCAGTCGCACATGCTGCTGATCTGCAAACTCGACGAACTTGAACGGACCGGTCCCTACCGGATTCAGCGCAAAATCAGCGCCAAGGGTCTCAACCGCTGTCGGAGAAGGCACCAGCAACTTCGGGGAACCTAGCGAGGTGAGGAAACCCCCATTCGGCGAACTGAAGATGACCTTGACAGTGCGGTCGTCAATGACCTGCGAGCTTTCGTATGCCTTGCCCAAGGCCCCTTGAGCAAGCCCCGCCTCAAGGTCTGGATCCATAATCCGGTCCAACATGTACTTCACAGCATCAGCGTTGAACGGCGTCCCATCGTGGAAGTCCGCTTCACGCAAGTGGAATGTGTATTCCGTCAGGTCGTCTGAAACATCCCAACTCTCGGCCAGGCCCGGAAAGATCTGGGTTTTCCCGTCCACGACCAACTGCCAAACGAGCGGATCGTAGATAGCGTACGCCAACTGATTCGCCGACACCTGAGTAATCGTCTGTGGGTCCATGCTTACCGGGTTCTGGCCCATCCCGGTAACCAACTTCGCTATCGTCGGGGCGGCTGGAGCAGCCGGAGCGGCTGGGGCAGCCGTTGTAGCTGGAGCATCCGAAGCATCCGAAGCAGCCGTTGTAGCTGGAGCAGCCGTTGTAGCTGCTGGAGCAGCCGTAGTTGCCGGAGCAGCCGTAGTGGCCTCCTCGTCGGCGCTCCCACATCCGGCTGCCAGCACACTGAGGCTGAGAGCGAGAGCAACAAATATCCGTCCCTTACGGTGATGCATTGATATCCCCCATTTATCGAAACC
>Ga0310344_10000692_pt1 | contig 26219 bp, 26 predicted proteins | sample HC15DNA20200_MG_FD_203801 | JGI IMG/M metagenome (GOLD analysis project Ga0310344, IMG submission 203801) | Marine microbial communities from station ALOHA, North Pacific Subtropical Gyre - HC15-DNA-20-200_MG | ecosystem: Environmental > Aquatic > Marine > Oceanic | place: Pacific Ocean: North...
AGGCGAGTGCTCTGGCTTCGGCTTTTGCTTTTGCTTTTGCTTTTGCTCTTCCCCCATTCCCATTCGGGGGCGCTTCGTTCGAAGTGGGGAGATGGAGGCGCCTGGCGCCGGTCTGGCGGATAGGTTCGTCAGCGGGCCATGGATGGCCCGCGGCGGCGAGTCAGACAGGATGTCTGACCGAGCCGCGACGAAGCTATCCGCCAGGCCGGGGCCCGCACCGCAAGCCGACGCCACTGCCCGCCCGGAAACCTACCTACCCACCAACCAAGCCACCCCCAACCCCACCCCCCAACACACCACATCGAACCACCCGTTCGCCATCGAACTAAGCAGCCACGCCAGCCGCGGTCCCATCCGCAGGCTGGAGGCCAGCACATCCAGCCCCATCACGAACCCCATCTGCGCCGAAGCGATCGCCCATTGCGCGCAGAGGATCACCACCAGCGTGGCACCCATCGCGACCACCGCGCGCGCGGCACCCGGACGGAACGTCCCCAGCCGCAACATGAACGCCGATTCGATCGCCACCAGGATCGCCATCCACCCGGCCTGCTGGTTCAGGCTCAAGGCCACCAACAGCCAGGCGATCAGGGCGGTTGCGCATCCCAGCAGCAGGAGCAGGGGCCAGAGCCAGTGCGAAGTCCTGGCGGACGCGGTCTTGGGAGGCATCGAGAAATCCTGGGATCGGCCTACAGGATAAGGCCTGCGCCATCGCCCGCCAGCCCCCGTGCCACCGGCGCGACACGGCATTCCGGTACCCGCGCTGCGCCGGAATGGAAATAGACCCTAAAATGTACGACTTGCCCGATGCGGGCCCGCCCCCACCTGTTCCCCATGTATTCCCGTAGCAGCGAACCCGTCCAATTCGAACGCGACTGTGACGCCATCATGGTGCCGCAGGGCGACGCCGTGACCCTGCCCGCGGGCAGCTACGGCTACATCACCCAGGCGCTGGGCGGCAGTTACACCGTCTTCGTCGAGGGCAACCTGTTCCGCATCGCCGGCAAGGATGGCGATGCGATCGGCAAGGAGCCGCCGCCCGGCCTGGAACTGCCCGAAGATGCCAGCGACGAGGCGGTCGAGGCCATGGTCTGGCAACAGCTGCGCACCTGTTTCGACCCGGAAATTCCCTTCAACATCGTCGACCTGGGCCTGGTCTACGAAGTGGCGATGTCGCACCGCGAAGACGACAAGCGTCTGGTCGAGGTCAAGATGACCCTCACCGCGCCGGGCTGCGGCATGGGCGAGATCCTGGTGGACGACGTGCGCAGCAAGCTCGAGCTGATTCCCACCGTGGCCGAGGCCGACGTGGAGCTGGTATTCGATCCGCCGTGGGGCCGGCATATGATGTCCGAGGCCGCCCGGCTCGAAACCGGGATGCTTTGAGGGTCCGCCGGCTGGTGGACCCCGGCGCCGCCCCCCGCCGGCGCGCCCCTGTCATCCGCTAAACCGCAAGGAATCCTCTGGTGTCCGCTTCCGCATCCCAGCCGTCCACGGCCTTCCGCGTCACCCCTTCTTCGTCGCCGCGCACCGCGCAGCAGCGCGAGGCGATCCTCGCCGCGCCGGGCTTCGGCAACCACTTCACCGACCACATGGTCGCGATCGAGTACGACAAGGAGCAGGGCTGGCACGGCGCCGAAGTGCGCCCCTACGGCCCGCTGCAACTCGACCCGGCCGCCGCGGTGCTGCATTACGGCCAGGAAATCTTCGAGGGCATCAAGGCCTATCGTCATGCCGACGGCTCGATCTGGACCTTCCGCCCCGAGGCCAACGGCAAGCGCCTGCAGCGCTCGGCCAACCGCCTGGCGATGCCGGAACTGCCGGTGGAGCTGTTCGTCGAATCGCTGCGCCAGCTGGTGGCCGTGGACCACGAGTGGGTGTCGGGCGTGGGCGAGAACAGCCTGTACTTCCGTCCCTTCATGATCGCCAACGAGGCGTTCCTGGGCGTGCGTGCCGCGCAGAAGGCGGCCTACTACGTGATCGCCAGCCCGGCTGGCCCGTACTTCGCCAAGGGCGTGGCGCCGGTGTCGATCTGGCTGTCCACCGAGTACGCGCGCGCGGCCAAGGGCGGCACGGGCGCGGCCAAGTGCGGCGGCAACTACGCCGCCTCGCTGCTGCCGCAGCAGAAGGCCTATGCGCAGGGCTGCTCGCAGGTGCTGTTCCTGGACCCGGTCGAGGGCAAGTACATCGAAGAGCTGGGCGGCATGAACGTGTTCCTGGTCTACAAGAACGGCACGATCGTGACCCCGGCGTTGTCGGGCAGCATCCTGGAAGGCATCACCCGCGAGAGCATCCTGCAACTGGCCCGCGACCGTGGCCTGAAGGTGGAAGAGCGCAAGGTTTCCATCGATGAGTGGAAGCAGGGCGTGACCTCGGGCGAGATCAGCGAAGTGTTCGCCTGCGGCACCGCGGCGGTGATCACCCCGATTGGTGAACTCAAGGGCGAGGGCTTCTCGGTGGGTGACATCAATGCCCCGGCGGGCGAAGTGACCATGTCGTTGCGCAAGGAATTGACCGACATCCAGTACGGCCGCCTTCCGGACCGCCACGGCTGGTTGGTCCAGCTGCGCTGACCACGCAAGCCGATGGAACAAAAGCCCCGCTCTCGCGGGGCTTTTTTTTGCCGCCTCAGAGGATCGGACATCGCCTTTGATGTGGGGTCAGCGTTGGAATTGTCTGAGGGCGAGCGGGGGGCAGGCGCGGGCGGGGGCGTGTGGCGACAGGATGTCGACTCACGAGCCCGAGGCCATGGATGGCCGCTTTCGGCGTCCCCCGCCCGCGCCTGCCTCCCGATCACCGCGCGGCCAAGCCAGGCTCTCTGCACGACCAACCCACCCAGCGGGATGTCCCACCCTGTCCCATTCATGTCTCCACATGTCTGAACATTGACACCCCGCGTCACACAACGGAAAAGAAGTTACCCCCGAAACCGGTTCCGCCCATTTTGCCGAGTCTGGTCTTTGGTTAGGTTTCCTTCAGGGCGATCAGGGGCGCCCGGGCGCTCCGGCCGGTTCCGGATCTACGTTCCAAGCTGCGTCCCCGGCCGGGGTCAATGCCGCATCCCGCGGCTCAAGTAGACCTGGAAGGTAACCACCCAATGTCCAAGGACCAATTCCGCGTGCATCCGCGTGCCTGGATCGTGTCGGGCTGTGCACTGACTTCCCTGCTTCTTGCTTTCCCGGCCTTCGCCGGCGACGTCTATCTGGACGGCCTGGCCTCCGCGCCGACCCACCAGCGCTTCATCGTCACCTACCGCGACGGCAGCACCGAACTGGCCAGCGCCAACGCGCTGGGTACTGCACTGCGGTCGGCCGCCGCGGCGGTGCCCGCCAAGGGCGGCACGCTGCTCGGCCTGTCCTCCGTGCGCCGTCTGGCCGTCGGCCCGCAACTGGTCAAGGCCGACCGCCCGCTGGACCGCGCCGAAGCCGAAACCCTCATGCGCCGCCTGGCCGCCGACCCGAACGTCGTCAGCGTCGAAGTCGACCAGCTGTTGCGCCCGACCCTCACCCCGAACGACCCGCGCCTGTCCGAACAGTGGGGCTTCGGCACCACCAGCGCCGGCATCAACGTGCGCCCGGCCTGGGACCAGTCCACCGGCACAGGCGTGGTGGTGGCGGTGATCGACACCGGCATCACCAACCACCCGGACCTCAACGCGAATATCCTGCCCGGCTACGACTTCATCAGCGACACCTTCGTCTCGCGCGATGGCGACGGGCGCGATTCCAATCCCGCCGACGAGGGCGACTGGAACCCCGTGGCGAACGAGTGCTACAGCGGCTCCCCGGTGACCAACTCCAGTTGGCACGGCACGCACGTGGCCGGCACGATCGCCGCCGTCACCAACAATGCCGTCGGCGTGGCCGGTACCGCGTTCAACGCCAAGGTCGTGCCGGTGCGCGTGCTCGGCCGCTGCGGCGGCTATACCTCCGACATCGCCGACGCCATCGTGTGGGCCTCCGGCGGCACGGTGAGCGGCGTGCCGGCCAACGCCAACCCGGCCGAAGTGATCAACATGTCGCTGGGCGGCAGCGGCACCTGCTCGACCACCTACCAGAACGCGATCAACGGCGCAGTCTCGCGCGGCACCACGGTGGTGGTGGCGGCGGGCAACTCGGCGGCCAATGTCTCCGGTTCGGTGCCGGCCAACTGCGCCAACGTGGTCGCGGTGGCGGCCACGACCTCGGCCGGCGCCAAGGCGAGCTTCTCCAACTACGGCACCGGCATCGACGTCTCCGCGCCGGGGCAGAGCATCCTGTCCACGCTCAACAGCGGCACCACCACGCCGGGCTCGGCGAGCTACGCCTCCTACAACGGTACCTCGATGGCCTCGCCACACGTGGCCGGCGTGGTCGCGCTGATGCAGTCGGTGGCGCCCACCGCGCTGACCCCGGCGACGGTGGAAGCCACGTTGAAGAGCACCGCCAGCCCGTTGCCGGGCGCGTGCAGCGGTGGCTGTGGCGCGGGCATCGTCAACGCGAATGCCGCGGTGACGGCCGCCAAGGGCGGCGGTGGCGGTGGAGGCGGCGGCACCACGTTGACGAGCGGTGTGCCGGTAAGCGGGTTGTCGGCCAGCACCGGCGCCTCGTTGAACTACACCATCGCCGTGCCCGCCGGCCGCAGCACGCTGATGGTGAAGATTGCCGGCGGCAGCGGCGACGCGGACCTGTACGTGCGCTTCGGCAGTGCACCGACCGACACCACTTACGCGTGCCGGCCGTACCTGAGCGGGAACACCGAAACGTGCACGATCAGTGCGCCTTCGACCGGGACGTACTACATCCGCGTCAAGGCGTACTCGACGTTCTCGGGCGTGACCTTGACGGCGACGTACTGACACCGGAAGGCGCCAGGCGGGGCCGCGTGTGCGGCTCCGCCTGGTGCGAAGGTCGGCCTGTCGTCGCAGCTCTCATTCCGTCAAGCGCGATCCAGCAGGCACGTCGCGAATCTTTCACCACTTCACACTACGCGTGTCGCGCGCGGCTTTCGTATCGCCGACACCCGCGCCGCGGCTTACGTTCTTGCGATGTGTCCGGACGCCTCACGTCATGTGCAGCGGTGCCGGAAGCCACATCCAGCCCGCAAGGACGTCGCCATGCTGCTCTCCACCTTTTTCTTCTCCGGCCCGCGTCGCGCCGCCGCGCTGTTGATGCTGGCCGGCATCCTCGCCGCATCGCCTGCACTGGCGGGCCGCGCGCATGTGGAGGGCCTGGACCAGGGCGTCCACGACCGCTTCATCGTCACCTATCGCGATGGAGGGCGGCAGGCGGCGTCCGCGCGGCGTCTGGGCGAAGACCCGCTGCTGCCGGCCGCGCTGGCGTTGCCGGCGCGGCGGGGGCATGCACTGCGTCTTTCGCGCATGCGTCGGCTCTCGTCCGGCCCCGAGCTGGTGCGCGCGAGCCGCGCGCTGGATCGCGCCGAAGCCGCCACGCTCATGCATCAGCTCGCGGCCGACCCGAATGTGTTGCACGTGGAGGTCGACCAGCGGCTGCAGCCGATGGCCGTCCCCAACGATCCGATGCTGTCCACGCAGTGGGGATTGGCACCGGGCAGCCCGGGTATCAACGTGCAGCCGGCCTGGGACCACAGCGACGGTGCCGGCGTCGTGGTCGCCATCATCGACAACGGGGTGTATCCGCACCCTGACCTGGCGGCCAATCGCCTTCCCGGCTACGACTTCGTCAGCGACGTGACTTCGGCGGCCGACGGCGACGGCCGCGACGCCGATCCCACCGACATGGGCGACTGGGCCGCGGCCGGCCAGTGCGGCGCCGGCGCGCGCGCGACGAGTTCCACCTGGCATGGCACGCATGTGGCCGGCGTCGTCGCGGCAGTGAGCAATAACGGGGTGGGGATCGCGGGCGTCGGGTTTCACGCCAAGTTCCTTCCGCTGCGCGTGGGCGGCAAGTGCGGCGCGTATACCTCCGACATCCTCGATGCGATCGATTGGGCGTCCGGTGGCAGCGTCGCCGGCGTGCCCGCCAATGCCTTCCCGGCGGAGGTCATCAACATGTCGATGGGCGGTGTCGGCGTCTGCCCACCCAGCTACCAGGCCGCGATCAACCGGGCGGTATCGCGCGGAAGCGTGTTCGTGACGGCCGCGGGCAACAAGGCCGGGGATGTCGCCGCCGCCTTTCCGGCCAACTGCCAGAACACCATTGCAGTGGCCGCGAGCCGCTACGACGGCGCGAAGGCGTCGTTCTCCAACTATGGCGCAGGGGTCGACCTCACTGCACCGGGCCAGGAAATCCACACGACCCACGTCAACGGCTACATGGAACCCATCGGCCCGACCTTCCGCGCGGTGTATGGCACGTCGATGGCGGCGCCGCATGTGGCCGGCGTGGCCGCGTTGATGCAGGCCGCCGCGTCGTATCCGCTTACGCCGGCACGTATCGAGGCACTACTCAAGGCCACCGCGCGGCCGATGCCGGTGCCCTGTCCGCTGGGATGCGGCGCGGGATTGCTGGACGCCGGTGCCGCGGTGGCCGCGGCCCGCGCGGAACCCCCGCCCGCGCCTGTAACACCTCCGCCCGCGCCGACTCCGGTTCCTGCTCCGCTTCCGACACCGCCGCCCCCGCCCGAGCCGGTGCCCCAGCGTCTTTTCCTCACGGGAATGTCGGCCGCGCAGGGCGTGTCGCTGAACTACCAGATCGACGTGCCGGCCGGCCGCACGTTGGTGGTTCGCATGGACGGTGGCATTGGCGATGCGGATCTCTACGTGCAGCGCAACGTCCCGGTCACCCTCGGCAATTGGCTGTGCCGGCCGTACAAGGCCACCAGCCAGGAAACCTGCACCCTCACCAGCCCGACGGCAGCGCGCTATTACATCCGCGTACACGCGTTCGGCAAGTTTGCGGGCGTCAGGCTCAGTGCGGGCTACTGACCTGGCTGATCGCTGAGGTTCGCGACATCGGCGCGCAGCGCGCCGATGGCCGCGGCAGGCGAGAGTTCCAGCAACAGCCCGCGCTGCCCGGCGTTGATCCACACGCTTTCATGCGCAAGCACGTCGGCCTCGAACCACACCGGCACGGGTCGCTGCTGCGCGAACGGGCTGATCCCGCCCACCTTGTAGCCGCTACGTCGCTCGGCTTCGGGAATTTCCATCATCCGCGCCGACTTGCCGCCGCATGCCGCGGCCAGGCGCTTGAGCTGCAGTTGCCGGTCGGAGGGAATCACCGCGCACACGGCGCGCTCGTCCACCCAGGCCATCAAGGTTTTCAGCACGTGCGCTGGCGCCACGCCCAGCGACTGCGCCGCATGCAGGCCCTTGCCACCCGAGGCTTCGGCATCGAAATCGTAGGCGTGCAGCCGGTAGGCGACGCGCGCGCCATCCAGCAGCCTGGTCGCGCGCGTGGCTTTGGACATCGGCCGGTCAGGCTGCTTCGAAGCGGTTGGCGGCCACGTTCTTGCGCACGTGGTCCGGGTTCCAGATACGGCCGTTCATGGCGATGTACACGCCGGCCGGCAGGCTCTGCACCGCGCCCACCGCGCAGCCGATGTTGAACTCGGCGTCCGAACCGCGGAAACGCGCCGGGTTGAGCGCGCCGGTCATCACGATGGTCTTGTCCGGGATCGACTTCAGCACCATGCCGGTCTGCACCATGCTGTCGGTGCCGTGGGTGATCAGCACGTGGCGTGCCGACTGCGCGGCGATGGTGGCACGGATCAGCTCGCGGTCGGCGTCGGTGATGTGCAGCGAGTCCTTGCGGATGATCGGGATGACGGTGAAGCGGAACGCCACGCCCAGCTCCTTGAGGATCTGGCCGATCTGCGGATCGCCGATCTGGTAGTCCGACTTGTCGTCGAAGTAGATCTTGTCGATCGTGCCGCCGGTGGTGACGATCAGGAGTTCTTCCATTGCGGTTGCCTGTTCCGGTTGCGGGGCGCGCCCGCTCGAAGCGGCGCGCAGGTGCCCATGATACCCGCCCGGCTGCGGCTCAACCCCGGCGCCGGCCGAACCGCGCGCGCAGGCCGGGCGCGCTGGCGGCCGCGATCACCCACAGCGACAGCATGATTTCCCCGCCCGCCAGCACCGCTGCGTAGCCGCCGCTCCAGGCCACCATCACGCCATGGCTGAACCAGAACAGCGCCAGCACGCCGGCCCAGAAGGCCGCGCGCGTGCTGTGCGGCAGTGCGAGGGCCAGCAGCGCGGGGGGCAGTGCGAACACCAGCCAGGCCGCCGTGCGGTGGCGGTCGTCGTGGAAGGCCCACAGGTACAGCGCGGCCAGGCCGAGCAGGGGCACGAGCAGGCTCCACCGCCGCGGGCGCGGGGTCATGGCGCGGCGAGCTTGCGTGCGATCGTCGCCAGGCGACGGCCGAGTGCCCGCGCCAACTGCACTTCCTCGTCGCTGGGTTGCGGGTCGTCGGCCACGCCGGCCACGTGGCTGGCACCGTACGGCGTGCCGCCGGTGCGGGTATGGCTGAGCGCCGGCTCGGTGAAGGGGATGCCGACGATCACGCAGCCGTGGTGCAGCAGTGGAATCTGCATCGACAGCAGCGTGGATTCCTGCCCGCCATGCATCGAGGCGGTGGAGGTGAACACCGCCGCCGGCTTGCCGGCGAGCGTGCCGCTGGCCCATTCGGCGCCCAGGCCATCGAGGAAGTGCTTCACCGGCGCGGCCATGTTGCCGAAGCGGGTGGGGCTGCCCAACGCGATACCGGCGCACTCCACCAGGTCCTGGGCCTCGACATAGGGAGCCCCTTCGTCGGGCACCGGCGGGGCGGCCGGTTGGGTCAATGCCGAGACCGGCGGCACGGTGCGCAGCCGCGCGCTCATGCCGGGAACCTCGCCCACGCCGCGCGCGATCTGGCGCGCCAGCCGTGCCACCGAACCGCCACGGCTGTAGTACAGCACCAGGATCTCGCTCATCGTCTTGGGGGATCGCCCGTCTGCGGAAACCTCGCCAGTATCGGTCATGCCGTGCCCGGTGCGCATCGGGTACGCTTGGACGATGGCGACAAGGGACACGCTGAACCTGTGGAGGGAACGCCTGCGCGACCGCGCACGCGCGGTGAGCTTCGGCCGTTTCCTGTGGCGCCGCTTCCTCGACGACCGCCTGTTCCAGGCGGCCGGCTCGCTGGCCTACACCACGGTGTTCGCGCTGGTACCGGCCGCGATCGTGGTGTTCGGCGTGCTGTCGGCCTTCCCGGTATTCGGCGAATGGAAGGACCGCCTCAGCGAATACATCTTCGCCCACTTCGTGCCCAGCGCAGCCAGCGCGGTGCAGGGTTACCTGTTGCAGGCAGCCAGTGCGGCCGGACAGCTCACCGCGGCCGGCGTGATCGCGCTGGTGGTCTCGCTGCTGATCACGTTGCACAGCGTGGAGCAGATCTTCAACCAGATCTGGCGCGTGGCCTCCTCGCGCCCGAAATTCACCCGCTTCCTGGTGTACTGGACGGTGCTCACCCTGGGCGCGATGGTGTCCGCGGCCAGCCTGGCGGTCTCGGTGCGCTTTTTCGCGTTGCCGCTGTTCCAGACCGCGGAAGGGCGAGCGCTGGCCAGCAGCCTGTTGGCGCTGGCGCCGGTGGCCATCGAGTTCGTCGCCATCGTGTTGCTGTACCGCGTGGTGCCGCACCATCCGGTGCGCATGCGCCATGCGCTGCCCGGCGCGCTGCTGGCGGTGGTGCTGCTGGAGCTGGTGCGCTGGGGGTTGAGCGCCTACCTGGGGGGGTTCCAGTCCTACGAGCGCATCTACGGCAGTACCGTCGCGTTCCTGCCGATCTTCCTGCTATGGATCTACCTGTGCTGGGTGTCGATCCTGCTCGGCGCCTCGCTGGCCTCCTCGATCGCCGCGTTCCGCTACCAGCCTGCCTGGGTACGCCTGCCGGCGGGCTATGAAATCTATGCGCTGCTGCGCCTGCTCGGCCGTTTCCAACTGGCGCGCCGCGACGGCCGCGGGCTGGACGAGGACCAAATGCTGGCGCTGGAGCCGATGCTGACCGATTCGCTGTTGCAGCAGATGCTGTGCGAGCTGGAACGCATTCGCCTGGTGCGGCGCGACGAGCTGGGCCACTGGTTGCTCGCGCGCGACCTGGACGAAGTGCCTTTGCTGGAGTTGTACGAGCATTGCCAGCTGCGCGTGCCGGTCGACGACAGCCCGCTGCCCGGCCGCGACGATGCACTGGGCCAGGCGGCCTCGCAGGCCCTGGACGAACTGCGCCTGCCACTGCGTGCCATGTTGCGGCGACGCGTCGGCGACCTCTACAAGCCCCTTTCCGGAGAGACCCCATGACATCCGTCCGCGTCCTTGCTGCCGCCACCTGCCTGCTCGCGCTGGGCGCCTGCCAGCGCCAGCCCGAGCCGGCCGCCACGCCCGCCGCCCAGCAGCCGCCCGCCACGCCGGCGGCCCCGGCGGTGCCTGCCGAGCCGGTCGCCCCGGCACGCGAGGTCACCGCCGAGCAGCCGACCCTGAAACTGCCCACCGTGGACGGCAAGACCTACGACCTGTCCGAACACCGCGGCAAGTGGGTGGTGGTGAATTTCTGGGCGACGTGGTGCGCGCCTTGCCTGAAGGAGATGCCCGAGCTCTCCGCGCTGCACGCCATGCGCAACAACATCGAAGTGGTCGGGCTGGCCTACGAGGACATCGAAACCGCCGAGATGCAGGCCTTCCTCAAGGAACATCCGGTGGCCTATCCGATCGCCATCGTCGATACCTACCAGCCGCCGGCTGATTTCGCGGTGCCGCGAGGCCTGCCGATGAGCTACCTGATCGGTCCCGACGGCAAGGTCGCCAAGCAGTTCCTCGGCCCGGTGGAGGCGCGCGACATCGAAGCGGCGATCACCGCCGCCGGCGGCAAGGTCGGTTGATGGCCCAGGCGCGATTCCGGGTCGAGGGACGGGTGCAGGGCGTGGGATTCCGTGCCTGGACCCGCGCCCAGGCGTTGCCGCTCGGCTTGTCGGGATACGCGCGCAACCTCGCCGATGGCGGCGTGGAAGTGGTCGTGGCGGGCGAAGAGACGGCGATCGACGCCTTGGCGGCACGCTTGTTGCATGGACCTGCGTTGGCGCGCGTGGACCGGGTTGACCGCCACGCGCATGGCGCGCCCGTGGCGCCGGGTTTCTTGACCGGCTAAGCGCTTTTGACACCGGATGCGCAAGCGCCGGAATGGGATGCCGATATGCCGGCATCAATGTGTGACAGGGGGACGGAACGATGACGACATTGCCGCGGCGACGCGCACGCGCGGGACGGCGTGCCCGGGTGTTCTGGATCCTGCTGGGGCTGGCGTTGTTCAGCATGGCCGCCGTGGTCATCGCAGGCCAACCGCCCTCGGTGCAGGTCGGGGTGGCGATCGGATTCGCGGTGCTGCTGCTGTTCTCGGCCTGGCGCGCGCAATGGGCGCGCATGCACTTCAGTGCCTCCTCCGGCGTGGACCTGATCTCGCTCGTGGCGCTGGGTGCCGACGCCCTCGACGAGGGAGTCGCCGTCGACGATGCCCTGCCTGACCCGCTGCGATTCGATCCCGACGACGCCGGTCGCCGGCCGTGGCGTGACCTGGATGGCCCGCAGGTCCTGCGCCGCCTGCAACAGCAGCACGATGCCTGGTGGCTGGCCGAGCAGCGCCGCGTGCGCCAACAGCAGCGCCAACGCGCGCTGGGCCTGGCGCTGGCGCTAGTGGATCACGGCGTGCCGCTGCGCGATGGCGACGATGCCATGCCCGATATCGCCGCGCTGCGGGCCGAGGCTCTGCTGCTGCAGGCCGACCCGGGCCCGGTGGTGCTGGACGAAATACCGGCTTTGCACGCACGTCGCTACGAGTTGGCCATCGCAGGCCGCATCGGTGGTGAGCACGAAGCGTTGCTGGCGCAATGGCGGCTGTTGCGCGCCTTGCGCCCGCTGGTGCCGGGAATCGTGCACCTGCGCGAACGCGGTTGGCGTATTGGCCGGCTGGCGTGGAATCCCCAGGCCGACCTGGAACAGGTCGACGTCGCCTACGCACTGGCCACCGATTTCCGCCAGCTGCTGCGCGACTGGTTGCTGGGTGCGGCCACCGTGCAGTTGGCCGACGGCATGACGCTGGAAGCGTGGCTGCTGGCACGTTGCCCGAACCTGCGCCGCGATGGCGGCGACGACATTACCCAGGTCGAGGCGGCGCAGCCGCTGTGGCCGGCGTTCCTGCAGCTGCATCGCGCCGCCGTGTCGGTACTGGAGACGGCGGCGCGCGAAAGTGAAGCCGCCGCGGCGGCCGGAGGCGCTCAGTCCTCCAACTGGTAGGGCGCGATCGGCTTCAGCACGCCGAACTTTTCCTTGTGCAGCTTGCCCGGCAAGGGCGGCAGCGGGTTCTTCTCGGGGGGCAGGGTGACGTCCGGCAGGCGGTCGAGCAGGTCGCGCACCAGCGTGAGGCGGCCGCGCTTCTGGTCGTTGAAGTCCACCAGTGTCCACGGGGCCCACTCGGTGTGCGTGGCTTGCAGCATGGCTTCGCGCGCGCGGGTGTAGTCGGCATAGGCGGTGCGTGATTGCAGGTCCACCGGCGAGAGCTTCCAGCCCTTGAGCGGATCTTCGTGGCGCTCGGCGAAGCGCTCCTCCTGCTCTTCCTGGTCCACGGTGAGCCAGTACTTGAACAGCAGGATGCCGTCCTCCACCAGCAAGTGCTCGAACCGGGGGGCCTGCTGCAGGAAGGCCAGGTATTCCTGCTCGGTGCAAAACCCCATCACGTGCTCGACGCCGGCGCGGTTGTACCAGCTGCGGTCCATCAGCACGATCTCGCCGGCCGCGGGCAGGTGCGCCACGTAGCGCTGGAAATACCACTGCGTGCTCTCGCGGTCGTTGGGCTTGGGCAGCGCGACGATGCGGCACTGGCGCGGGTTGATGTGCTCGGCGATCGCCTGGATCACGCCGCCCTTGCCGGCGGTGTCGCGCCCTTCGAACAGCACCAGGGCGCGTTGCCCGGTGTGCCGCAACCAGCGCGCCATCGAAACCAGTTCCAGCTGCAGCGGCTTGATGAGCTTTTCGTATTGCTTGCGCTTGAGCGCCATCGCGAGGTCTCCGGGGAGGTACGGAGAGCCTACTCGCGAAGGCGTGGGCGCAGCGTGGCGAGATTGCACGGGCGGGTGCGGGCGTCGAGCTGGTCGCGGATGATCCGTTCCCAGCCGGTGCGGCAGGCCGAGTGCGAGCCGGGCAATGCGAAGAGGAAGGTGGCGTTGGCCAAGCCGGCGAAGGCACGCGACTGCAGCGAGGATGTGCCGATCTCCTCGAAGCTGATCGCGCGGAACAACTCGCCGAAGCCGGGCATGGTCTTGTCCAGCAGCGGCAGCAGCGCCTCGGGCGTGCTGTCGCGGCCGGTGAAGCCGGTGCCGCCGGTGACGAGGATGCCGTCCACGTTCGGATCGGCTATCCACGCCGAAACGATGGCACGTAGGCGATACCGGTCGTCCGGGGCGAGGGTGCGCTCATGCAGCACGTGGCCGGCATCGCGCAAGGCGTCGGCCAGATAGGCGCCGGAGGTGTCTTCGGCGAGCGTGCGGCTGTCCGAGACGGTCAGTACGCACAGGCGCAGCGGGATCAGGTCGGGGGCGTGGCTCATGCGGACCAGCCTAGCGACTGGCCGGCAAGGCGTACAGACTCAGCCGTGCCAGCCGTGGCGGCGGCCGATGCCGGCCGCGAGCGCGGCCAAGTCCCGTGCGAACCCCGCCATGTCGAACAGGCCGCTGTGGAGACGGCGTGCGGCCACCTCCTCGCGCAGCGCGGCCAGTTGCGCCGGGGCATTGCCCAGGCGGACCGCGCACTCGACGAATGCCGCATCGTCGGCCACGTTGAGCCTGTCCATGCCGAGATGGTGGTTGAGGCTGCCGGCCACCCGCGCGGCGAAGGTTTCGCCGGGCGTGGTCAACACGGGACAGCCGGCCCACAGCGCATCGGAAGCGGTGGTATGCGCGTTGTACGGATGGGTGTCCAGGAACAGGTCGGCGTGGCGGTAGCGCGCCACGTAGGCGGGGTGCGGGAGCTTGGGCATGAACACCAGGCGCTGCGGGTCGATGCCGTCGGCTTGGGCGGCCGCGCGCAGCCGCGCGTCGGCAAGCCCGGGGCCGGACAGCAGCCACAGCACGCTGCCGGGCACGCCGCGCAGCACGGCCAGCAAGCGGCTGAAGCTGCGCGGATTGAGCTTGTAGCTGTTGTTGAAGCAGCAGAACACCACGCCTTCGTCGGGCAGGCCGCAGGCGGCGCGGGAAGGCGGGGCTCCGACGACGCGCGTGGTGTCGGAGGGCTGGAAGGCGCGCGGCAGGCGCAGCACGCGTTCGCTGTAATGCGGGGCCAGCGCCTCTGGCAGCGCGAACGCATCGCCGACCACATAGTCGATCCACGGTGCGCCCGAGGTGCCCGGATACGCCAGCCAGTTCACCTGTACCGGAGCCGGGCGCATCGCGAGCACTTCCGGCGCGCCACCGCCACCCCAGCCGCGCAGGTCGAACAGCACGTCGATGCCGGCCGCGCGGATGGCCTGCGCCGTCGCGTGGTGCGGCTGGCCGGTGACATCGTGCAGCGAGGTCGCCGCGGCAAGCCGGTGGCGGATCGCGCTGCCGTCGTCGCGATTGAGTGCGAACAGGTGGGCGTGCACGTGCGGATGCGCGCGCAGCGCCTCGAACATCGCCACGGTGAGCAGCCCGGTGGGGTGGGCGCCGAAGCCATTGGAAAGGAAGCCCAGCCGCAGGGGTCCCTCACGGCGCACACCGGATGGAGGCAGGGGTCGGGCCTCGCCGAGCGCGGCGGCACGCAGGCGTGCGCAGGCCAGCTGTTCGGCGGCGCTGCTGTCCTCGCTCAGGAAGGCGAACGGCTCCACGCCGGGGCGGCCCTGCGCCACGGCCCGGCGAACCTGCCGCGACAGCGGTTCGAGCTGCGTCCAGTCGCACAGCCGGCGTTGCCAGTTGAGCGCCTGCGCGGCGATGTACGCGTCGTCCGGGATCAGCTGGTGTGCGAGCGCATAGGCTTGCGCCGCCGGTTCCGCTTCGCCGGCGTCCTCGAGGGCATGGCCCAGCCACAGGGCGATGCCCGGATGCTGCGGGGCCAGCGCCGCCGCTTGCCGCAGCAGCGTGGTCGCGCGCGCATGCTCACCGCGCATCCAGTGCAGGCGGCCTAGGCGGGCGAGCGTTTCAGGATGCGCGCCGCGCAGGCCGTGTGCGCGCTGCAAGGCCTGCGCCGCGTCGTCGAGCGCGCCGACGCCCATCTCGGCATCGGCGAGCATCAGCCAGGCAATGAAGTCGTCCGGGTTGCGCCGCACGGCCTGCCGCAGCTGCTGGCGTTCCTGCTCGGGCGAGGGCGCCGGGTTCACGCCGCGCCCAGGCGGGCGAGTTCGTCGACCTGGTGCTCGTGCTGCAGACGGCCGATGAGGTCGCCCAGGTCGCCCTCGATGATGTTCGGCAGGTCGTACAGGGTGAGGCCTTCGACGCGGTGGTCGGTGATGCGACCCTGCGGGAAGTTGTAGGTGCGGATGCGCTGGCTGCGGTCGCCACTGCCGACCTGCAGGCGCCGGCTCTCGGCCTGCGCCGCGGCCTGCTTGCTGCGTTCGGCATCGAGCAGCTGCGCCTTGAGACGTTTCATCGCCTTGTCCCGGTTGGCGTGCTGGCTGCGCTCGGTCTGGCATTCAACCACCACGCCGCTGGGCACGTGGGTGATGCGGATCGCCGATTCGGTCTTGTTGACGTGCTGCCCGCCCGCGCCGGAGGAGCGGAACGTGTCCACTTTCAGGTCGGCCGGATTGATCTCGATATCCTCGACGTCATCGGCCTCGGGGATGATGGCCACTGTCGCGGCGGAGGTATGGATGCGGCCCTGCGACTCGGTCGCCGGCACGCGCTGCACACGATGCGTGCCCGATTCGAACTTCAGCCGCGAATACGCACCGCGCCCGACGATGCGCGCGACGATTTCCTTGTAGCCCCCATGCTCGCCGGGGTTGTCCGACTCGACCTCGACCTTCCAGCCCTGGCGCTCGGCGTAGCGGGCGTACATGCGGAACAGGTCACCGGCGAAGATCGCCGCCTCGTCACCGCCGGTGCCGGCACGCACTTCCAGGAACAGGTTGCCTTCGTCGCGCGGGTCGCGCGGCACCAGCAGCAGCGCGAGTTCATCCTCGAGCGCGTCCAGGCGTGCCTGCGCGGCCACGGCTTCCTCGTCGGCCATCTCGCGCAGCTCCGGGTCCGCGCGCATCGCTTCGGCGGCCGACAGGTCGGCCTTGGCGCGTGCTTCGGCGGCGAGCGCCAGCGCCACCGGTTCGAGCTGGGAGAACTCGCGCGAGAGCGCGCGGAAGCGTTCGTTGTCGCCGACGATCTCGGGATCGGAGAGCAGGCGTTCCAGTTCTTCGCGGCGTTCGGCCAGCGCTTCGAGCTTACGGCGCAGGGTCGGCGTCATTCGGGATCACGATGGGGTGGTTCGTCGCGGGATGCGAATAGCCCGGCTTTTCCGGGAACAGGCGGTCGGCCGCGCGCGCCAGTTCGGCGTCGCCGCTGAGCGCGGCCTCGCGCAGCGCGGCGGTGGGCGGGTGCAGCAGGCGGTTGGTCAGGCCATGGGCAAGTTGCTCGAGCACCTCGTCGGCCGGTCGGCCGTTGAGCAATTGCGCGCGGGCCTTGGCCAGCAGTTCGTCGCGGGTGCCATCGCCGAACGCGCGCAGGCGCTTGAGCGGCGCATGGTGCGCGCTGGCCTGCTGGCTTTCCATGTAGCGCGCGACCTGCAGCTCGATGATCGCCTCGGCGGCGGTGGCCGCTTCGCGCCGGCTGCGGCGGTTGTCCTCCACGGCGCGTTCGAGGTCGTCGACGGTGTACAGGTAGGCATCGTCGAGCTCGGCCACGGCCGGGTCGACGTCGCGTGGCACGGCCAGGTCGAACAGCAGGACCGGCTTGCGGCGACGCGCGCGCAACGCTTGCTCCACCAACTGCCTGCCGACGATCGGCTCGCGCGCGGCGGTGGCCGAGAACACCACATCGGCCTCGGCGAGATGGCGCGGCAGTTCGTCCAGCGGCAGGGCGTAACCGCCGTGCTGGCTCGCCAGCGCCTGTGCGTGGGCCAGCGTGCGGTTGGCGATGAGCAGGCGCTTGACCTTGCCTTCGCTCAGGTGGCGCGCGGCCAGCTCGATGGTTTCGCCGGCGCCGATCAGCAGCACGGTGGATTCGTCCAGGCGGGTGAACGATTCCTGCGCCAGGCGCACGGCGGTGGAGGCTACCGACACCGGGTTGGCGCCGATGCGCGTATCGGTGCGGGCGCGCTTGGCGACCGAGAACGTCTGCTGGAACAGGCGGTCCAGGCGGTTGCCGAGCGCGCCGTGCTCGCGGGCCACGGCCCAGGCATCCTTCACCTGGCCCAGGATCTGCGGCTCGCCCAGCACCATCGAATCCAGCCCGGTGGCGACACGGAACAGGTGGCGGACCGCTTCACCGTCCTGGCGCTGGTACAGGTAGGCCTGCAGGCCCGGCGCCTTCTCGTCGAGCCAGCGCGTCAAGGCGTCGGCGTCCTCGGCCACGGCATACAGCTCGGTGCGGTTGCAGGTGGACAGCAAGGCCACTTCGGCGACATCCGGCAGGGCGCGCAGCGAAGCGAGCGCACGCGGCAGCGCCTCGCCGTCAAAAGCGGCGCGTTCACGCAGGTCCACCGGGGCAGTCTGGTGGTTGAGCCCGAGCACCCACAAACTCATTCGGGTCGCTTGCGATAAGCTGCTGGCCATTCAGGGCCCCCATTTTACGGCCCGGCAGCCCACGATGCCCGTTTTCCTGCGAGTCCTCAGCGTTCTCCTGTTGTCGACATGGGCCGCCACGGCCGCCGCGCGCCCCCCGAGCCCTCCGCAGGGCGCGCAGGACAGTTATCTGGAGCCGGTGCTGGCCGGTGAGTTCGCGCTGCAGGCCGGTGAACTGGAAGAGGCCACGCGCTGGTATCTGCAGGCCGCCCGCGAGACCCCCGACGACGCCGGCCTGGCCGAGCGCGCCGCGCGCATCGCCATGCTGGCCGAGGATGACGCCAGCGCCGCCAAGGCGCTGGCCCTGTGGCGGCAGCGGGCGCCGCAATCGCTGGCGATGCGCAGCACCGAGGCGACCCTGGCCCTGCGCAAGGGGGAGCGCCGGCAGGCACGCAAGCAGCTGGAGTCGTTGTTGCGGGACCCGGACCCGCGCGGCTGGCGCTTCGCGCTGGTGGCGCTGGCCAGCGCCTCGCGTGAGCCGGATGCCGTGGCCCAGGTGCTGGGTTCGCTGGTGTCGGCCGGGGCGATCCCGAACCAGATCGAGGCCTGGCAGGAGTTCGGGCGGCTGGCCCTGCGCATGGAGCGGCCGGCGCTGACCAAGCAGATCGTCGACGAGGTGGTGCGTCGCTTTCCGCAGGAGCCTCGCGTGGCGCTGTTGCATGCCAACCAGCTGTCGCAGGCGGGCAAGCGCGAGGAGGCGATGGCCCTGCTCGAGGGCGTGGAGCCGCAGGCCGCGCGGGATCCGGAGCTGCGCGCCGCGCTGGCCTACAGCTACGACAGCCTGGGCGAGCCGGCATCGGCCGCCCGCGTGCTGGCGGTCGGGCCGCAGGACACCAATACGTATGGCCTGCGGGCCTCGCTGCTGGCCAAACAGCACGACGAAGCCGCGCTGACCCGGCTCTACGACGAGCTCAAGGCCGATGCCACCGCGCCCGACCCGCAGCGACGCCTGCTGCTGGGCAAGATGGCCGAATACCTGGAGCGCTACCAGGAAGCCGTGGACTGGTACCGCGGCGTACCCGGCGGCCCGCTGCGCAGCGAGGCCCGCCTGCGGACGGCCAATGCGCTGTTCAAGCTGGACCGAAAGCAGGAGGCCTTCGATACCGTGCATGCCCTGCAGGGCGACGCCGATGCCGACGACGAGGCGCGCCGCGACGCGTATGTGCTGGAAGCCGAGCTGCGCGCGGAACAGGGCGACGACGCGGGTGAACTGGACGCCTTTGCCCGTGGCCTGGCGGCCTATCCTGACGACAACGCGCTGCTGTATGCGCGTGGCCTGGCATGGGAGCGTCGCGACGACATCGCGCGTGCCGAGGCGGACCTGCGCAAGATTCTGGTGACCGAGCCGGAGAGCGTGGCTGCGCTGAACGCGCTCGGCTACACGCTGGCTGACCGCACCACCCGCTACAAGGAAGCGCTGGCGCTGATCGAGCGCGCGCGCACCGCCGACCCGGACAACCCGGCCATCATCGACAGCTACGGATGGGTGCTCTACCGCATGGGCCGCCATCGCGATGCGCTGGTGCAGCTGCGCCGCGCCTGGTCGCTGGCCAAGGACGCGGAGATTGGCGCGCACCTGGCCGAGGTGCTGTGGGTCAGCGGTCAGCAGGACGAGGCTCGGCACTATGCTGGGGAGGCGCGCAGGATCGATCCCGACAACCGGGCGTTGCAGCGGATCAAGGAGAAGTACGGTCTATGAGTTTTCGTGGTCAGGCGTGGCTGCTGGTGCTGGGGGTGGCGTTCTTGTCGGGGTGTGCGGGACCCGCGGTGCGCTCAGCCCTTCCAGTGGCCTCCGCGCCGGTGAGCGCCGAGGCGCGGCAAGCCGAAGCCGCCCGCCAGGCCTGGTTGCGCGCACATCCGGACTGGTCGTTCCAGGGCCGGGCGGCGATCAGCAAAGGCCGCAATGGCGGCAGTGGCCGCGTGGACTGGCGCCAGACCGGGCGTGATTACCGTATCCAGCTGAGTGCGCCGGTGACCCGGCAGAGCTGGGTGCTGAGCGGCGAGGGCGCGACCGGCCAGGCGCGGCTGGAAGGCGTGGAGGGTGGTCCGCGCGCAGGCGACGACGCGCAGGAAATGCTGTTCCAGGCCACCGGCTGGCAGATTCCCGTGGAGGGGTTGCCCGCCTGGGTGCGTGGGCTGGTCGATGAAGGCCAGGCGGGCGTGGTGCGGGATGCCGAGGGGCGCCCGGCCGCGCTGGAGCAGGCCGGCTGGCGGGTGGACTACCAGGAGTGGTTCCCGGCAGAGGCTGATCGCCCCGCACTGCCGAAGCGGATCGAGGCTCGCAGCGGCGACGCCAAGGTCAGGCTGGTGTTCGACCAGTGGGGCGTGGCTTCACCATGAGCGCCTGGGCGGTGGGGGGCTGGTCGAGCTGGCCGGCCCCGGCGAAGTTGAACCTGTTTCTGCATGTGGTGGGGCGGCGCGCCGACGGCTATCACGACCTGCAGACCGTTTTCCGGATCCTGGACTGGGGCGATACGGTGCATCTGGGCCCCGGGTCGGACGGCCGCATCCGGCGCATCGGCCCCTCCGCACCGGGCGTGGAAGCGGCTGACGATCTGGCGGTGCGGGCGGCGGAGCTGCTGCGTACGTCGGTCAACTGCGCCTATTCTGCGGATATCCGCGTCGAAAAGCGCATTCCCACGGGTGGTGGATTCGGCGGCGGATCCTCCGACGCGGCCACTGTGCTCGTCGCGCTCAACGCCCTGTGGGGGCTGGGATTGTCGGTGGACGCCCTGGCGACGCTGGGGTGCCGACTCGGCGCCGATGTGCCCGTATTCATTCGCGGGCACAACGCTTGGGCGGAAGGGGTGGGCGAGCGGCTGACCCCGATTTCCCTTCCGCCGGCCTGGTACCTGCTGGTAGACCCCGGCGTCCACGTGCCGACCCCTGAACTTTTCCGTGCCCCTGATTTGACGCGCGATGCCGCGCCCGCGAAAATAGCGGACTTCGCTTCCGGAACCCTGCTCGACAACGCGTTCGAGCCGGTGCTGCGCCGCCGCGAACCTGCCGTGGAGGCGGTGTTCCAGGCGTTGGCGCGCGTCGGTTCGCCCCGTTTGACCGGGTCGGGTGGCGGCTGTTTCGTCGAGTTCGATTCGCTGCGCGACGCAGAGCGCGCACGGTCCGAACTGCCGGCGGAACTGCGCGCCTGGGTCGTCGGCGGGGCCGAAAGGTCTCCGCTGCTCGATGCGCTGGCGGCGATGAAGGTTTGATGCAGGGGCGTCGCCAAGAGGCCCAAGGCACCAGGTTTTGATCCTGGCATTCGTAGGTTCGAATCCTACCGCCCCTGCCATTTGCGGCCGCGCGCCCGCCAGCGCGCCGCGGATGCACGCACGACCCGCTTTCCCGCCGCCGCCCGAGCCTTCTCCATGCAAGACGAACGCAACCTGCTGGTCTTTTCCGGCAATGCCAACAAGCAGTTGACGCAGAGCATCTGCAAAGAGCTGGGCGTACGCATGGGCAAGGCGCTGGTCTCGCGCTTCTCCGACGGGGAAGTGCAGGTGGAGATCGAGGAAAGCGTGCGTCGCCAGGAAGTGTTCGTGGTGCAGCCGACCTGCGCGCCGAGCGCGGAAAACCTGATGGAACTGCTGGTGCTGATCGACGCGCTCAAGCGCGCCAGCGCCGCGTCCGTCACCGCGGTCATCCCGTACTTCGGTTATTCGCGGCAGGATCGCCGCATGCGCTCCTCGCGCGTGCCGATCACCGCCAAGGTCGCCGCCAAGATGGTCAGCGCCATCGGTGCTGACCGCGTGCTCACGGTGGACCTGCACGCCGATCAGATCCAGGGCTTTTTCGATGTCCCGGTCGACAACGTGTACGCCTCGCCGCTGCTGCTGGCCGACATCTGGCGCGCCTACGGCACCGACAACCTGATCGTGGTTTCGCCGGACGTCGGCGGCGTGGTGCGCGCCCGTGCGGTCGCCAAGCGCCTGGACGACGCGGACCTGGCGATCATCGACAAGCGCCGCCCGCGCGCCAACGTCGCCACGGTGATGAACATCATCGGCGACGTGCAGGGCAAGACCTGTGTGCTGGTGGACGACCTGGTCGACACCGCCGGCACGCTGTGCGCCGCGGCCGCAGCGCTCAAGCAGCGCGGCGCGGTGAAGGTGGTGGCCTACTGCACGCACCCGGTGTTCTCGGGCCCGGCGGTGGACAACATCACCAATTCGCAGCTGGACGAGATCGTCGTCACCGACACGATTCCGCTCTCCGACCAGGCGCGCGTGTGCCCCAAGATTCGCCAGCTGAGCGTGGCCGAATTGCTTGCCGAGACCATCCGGCGCATCGCTTTCGGCGAATCGGTCAGCTCGCTTTACGTGGATTGAGCCGGGAGACCGGCTCGCTGTAACGGCTCCCCTGGTCGCGGGGGAGTCGCAAGATCGCCGCGAGGCGGTTCATTCAACCTAGGTAGTGAAAAGAAATGTCCAAGACCCATGAAATCAAGGTCCAGCGCCGCGAAGACGAAGGTAAGGGTGCGAGCCGCCGCCTGCGTCACGCCGGCCTGATCCCGGCCATCGTTTACGGTGGCGACCTCAAGCCCGTCAGCATCCAGCTCGACCACGAAGAAGTGTGGCTGGCCCAGCAGAACGAGTGGTTCTACTCCTCGATCCTGGACCTGAGCCTCAACGGCGACGTGCAGAAGGTGCTGCTGCGTGACCTGCAGCGCCACCCGTTCAAGCAGCTGATCATGCACATCGACTTCCAGCGCGTGAACGAAAACGAGAAGCTCAACGCCTCGGTGCCGCTGCACTTCGTCAACGAAGACAAGTCGCCGGCCGGCAAGTCGGCCGAAGTCGTCGTGACCCACGAGCTGAACGAAGTCCAGGTGAGCTGCCTGCCGAAGGACCTGCCGGAGTTCATCGAAGTCGACCTGTCGGCCCTGGAAGTCGGCAACGTGATCCACCTGTCGGACATCAAGCTGCCGGCCGGCGTCGAGATCCCGGAGCTGAAGCTGGGCAAGGAACACGACGTCGCCGTCGTGATCGCCAAGCACGGTCGCGAAGAAGCCGAGGCCCCGGCGGCCGAAGGCGAGGACAAGTAATCGCCGCGTCTCCCCCGCGCCTGGCGCGCGGGGGAGCGTTGCGGTGGTGACGGCATGTCTGGACTGCGACTGATCGTCGGACTGGGCAATCCCGGTCCGGAACACGCCCAAACCCGGCACAACGCCGGGTTTCGTTTCGTCGACGCCCTCGCTGACTCGGCGGGCGCGCGCTGGAACCTGGAATCCAAGCTGTTCGGCGAGGTGGCGCGGGTGGACATCGCCGGCCATCCGGTATGGCTGCTCAAGCCTGCCACTTTCATGAACCTCAGTGGCAAGTCGATCACCGCGGCGCTGCGCTTCTGGAAGATCGAGCCCGAGCAGATGCTCGTGGCCCACGACGAACTGGATCTTGCGCCGGGCGTTGCCCGTTTGAAGTTCGACGGCGGCCATGGCGGCCAGAACGGCCTGCGCGACACCATCCGCCTGCTTGGCCACGGCAAGTTCCACCGGTTGCGCGTAGGGATCGGCCATCCCGGCCACAAGGACAAGGTGGTTCCCTGGGTGCTGGGGCGGGCAAAAGGCGAGGACGACGTGCTGATCGGCCGTGCCATCGACGATGCGATCGACGTGCTGCCGTTGGCGGCATCGGGTAACTTCAACGAGGCCACCAAGCGCCTCAATACCGCCAAGGCTTGATGGTTGGGGATTCGGGATTTGCAGGCGCGCCGCGCGAATCCCGAATCCCGAATCACCAATCCCCGGATCAATCATGGGCATCAAATGCGGCATTGTCGGCCTGCCTAACGTCGGCAAGTCGACCCTGTTCAATGCGCTGACCAAGGCGGGCATCGCCGCGGCCAATTTCCCGTTCTGCACGATCGAGCCCAATGTCGGCATCGTCCCGGTGCCGGACCTGCGCCTGAACCAGCTGTCCGAGATCGTGAAGCCGCAGAAGGTCGTGCCGACCGCGGTGGAATTCGTCGACATCGCCGGCCTGGTCGCCGGTGCGGCGAGCGGCGAGGGCCTGGGCAACAAGTTCCTGGCGCACATCCGCGAGGTCGATGCGATCACCCACGTGGTGCGCTGCTTCGAACACGGCGACATCGTGCACGTGGCCGGCAAGGTGGACCCGCTGTCGGACATCGAGACCATCGATACCGAGCTGGCCTTGGCCGACCTGGACAGCGTGGAAAAGGCGCTCAACCGTGCCGAGCGCTCTGCCAAGGGGGGCGACAAGGAAGCCGCCGCGCGCAAGCCGGTGCTGGCCAAGCTGCAGGCCGCGCTGGCCGAGGGCAAGCCGGGCCGTTCGGCCGGGCTGGATGAAGAAGAAAAGGCGCTGGTCCGCGACCTGTTCCTGCTCACCCTCAAGCCGGTGATGTACATCGCCAACGTGCTGGAGGATGGCTTCGACAACAACCCGCACCTGGAGGCCGTGCGCCAGCATGCTGCCGCCGAGGGGGCCGAAGTGGTGCCGGTGTCGGCGGCGATCGAGGAAGAACTCGCGCAGCTGGATGATGCCGACCGCGATGCGTTCCTGGCTGACCTGGGCCTGGACGAGCCGGGCTTGAACCGCGTGATCCGTGCCGCCTACAAGCTGCTTGGCCTGCAGACCTATTTCACTGCCGGCGTGAAGGAAGTGCGCGCCTGGACGGTCAAGGCGGGCGCTACTGCGCCGCAGGCCGCCGCGGTGATCCATACCGATTTCGAGCGCGGCTTCATCCGCGCCGAGACGATCTCCTTCGACGATTTCATCAAGTACAAGGGCGAAGCCGGCGCCAAGGAAGCCGGTCGCCTGCGTCTGGAAGGCAAGGAGTACCGCGTGCAGGAAGGCGACGTGCTGCACTTCCGCTTCAACGTGTAAGCCGGGTGGCGTCGGCAGACGGCGCGCACCCCAAAAGATGTAAATTTTTGTTGACAACCACCGGAGCCCCGCCCAAAATTGCGGGCTCTCCACACCGGCTTGAATGGCTTCGCGGCCACGACGGAAGGGGTGGGAAAATCCGGAGGGATACCCAAGCGGCCAACGGGGGCAGACTGTAAATCTGCTGGCTTACGCCTTCGGTGGTTCGAATCCACCTCCCTCCACCAGCTTCATGTTGTGGCAAGTCATCCCGATGCGGGAGTAGTTCAACGGTAGAACCTCAGCCTTCCAAGCTGATGGTGCGGGTTCGATTCCCGTCTCCCGCTCCATTGAACGGAAAACGTGCCACAATACGCAACTCGCTCACGTAGCTCAGTCGGTAGAGCACCTCCTTGGTAAGGAGGAGGTCGAAGGTTCGATTCCTTTCGTGAGCACCATCTTCAAGTCGCCATACCTTTCAACGAACACCGAGAAGAAGCAGCCATGGCCAAGGGTAAGTTCGAGCGCACCAAGCCGCACGTCAACGTCGGCACCATCGGTCACGTCGACCACGGCAAGACCACGCTGACCGCCGCGCTGACCAAGATCGGCGCTGAGCGTTTCGGTGGCGAGTTCAAGGCATATGACGCGATCGACGCGGCGCCGGAAGAGAAGGCGCGCGGCATCACGATCTCGACGGCGCACGTCGAGTACGAATCCCCGACCCGTCACTACGCCCACGTTGATTGCCCGGGCCACGCTGACTACGTCAAGAACATGATCACCGGTGCGGCGCAGATGGACGGCGCGATCCTGGTGTGCTCGGCCGCTGACGGCCCGATGCCGCAGACCCGCGAGCACATCCTGCTGTCGCGTCAGGTCGGCGTGCCGTACATCGTCGTGTTCCTGAACAAGGCCGACATGGTGGACGACGCCGAGCTGCTGGAGCTGGTGGAGATGGAAGTCCGCGAGCTGCTGAGCAAGTACGAGTTCCCGGGCGACGACACCCCGATCATCCACGGTTCGGCCCGTCTGGCGCTGGAAGGCGACCAGAGCGACATCGGCGTGCCGGCGATCATCAAGCTGGTCGAGGCGCTGGACACCTGGATCCCGGAGCCGGAGCGCGCGATTGACCGTCCGTTCCTGATGCCGGTGGAAGACGTGTTCTCGATCTCGGGCCGCGGCACCGTGGTGACCGGCCGTATCGAGCGCGGCATCATCAAGGTGGGCGATGAAATCGAGATCGTCGGTATCCGTCCGACCCAGAAGACCACCGTGACCGGCGTGGAAATGTTCCGCAAGCTGCTGGACCAGGGCCAGGCGGGCGACAACGCGGGCCTGCTGCTGCGCGGCACCAAGCGTGACGACGTGGAGCGCGGCCAGGTGCTGGCCAAGCCGGGTTCGATCACCCCGCACACCGAGTTCGAGGCAGAGGTGTACGTGCTGTCGAAGGACGAGGGCGGCCGCCACACCCCGTTCTTCAAGGGCTACCGCCCGCAGTTCTACTTCCGCACCACCGACATCACCGGTGCCGTCCAGCTGCCGGAAGGCGTGGAGATGGTGATGCCGGGTGACAACGTGAAGATGTCGGTCACCCTGATCAACCCGGTGGCGATGGACGAAGGCCTGCGTTTCGCGATTCGCGAAGGCGGCCGTACCGTCGGCGCCGGCGTGGTGGCCAAGATCACCAAGTAAGTGCCTGCTGTCCGGTGGCCTCGGCTGCCGGATCGC
>Ga0310344_10000694_pt1 | contig 26094 bp, 22 predicted proteins | sample HC15DNA20200_MG_FD_203801 | JGI IMG/M metagenome (GOLD analysis project Ga0310344, IMG submission 203801) | Marine microbial communities from station ALOHA, North Pacific Subtropical Gyre - HC15-DNA-20-200_MG | ecosystem: Environmental > Aquatic > Marine > Oceanic | place: Pacific Ocean: North...
ACGAAGTCGTCAGCATCATCAGATTCGACCCAGAATCAGGAGCAGCGCTGTTCCAGCGCATGCCGCCAGTGGGAGACGACGGAGAGTTAGCAGCATCTGACCACCGCTTTGGTGCCATATTGCGAGACCAGGCCCTGACTCAAATGCAGGAATTGATAGATTCTGGACACGAGGGCCCCGTCTTCCTCGGCAGCGCTAGGGTAGATGGCAAGATATTCCACTTGGGAGATTGGTGTGAGATATTGCCTTGGTCACCACTACTGGAATCAATTCGAAAATGAGTCTAGCAAATCATCGATACTTCCAGAGAACTTGTCCGGATATGCTTGCATCATCCTCCAAAGCAGCAACAGAGTCGCCCCGGCATCAGCATCGGCCTGATGACTCCTAGCCATCTCGATACCGAACCGAGCACATAGGTGCCCCAGAGTATGTCTCCCGGGAATCCTTAGTCTCCGAGCCAAGACCAAGGTGTCGATGATTCCTCTTGGAACTGGAACCTCCATACCTGCACGCACGCACTCCACTTCTAGGAAACGCCAATCGAATTGCAGCACATTATGTCCTACAATGATTGAATCCTCAATCATCGAACCAATCTCATTTGCGTGCTGAGAAAAATCACCCATTCCTCTGACATCATCATTGGTAATCCCATGAATTCTGGTTGTTTCAGGTGGTATCTTCACTCTAGGGTCTACAAGAGATTGGAGATTGATATGACTGCCATCGGTATCACTACCCACTAGGGCGAATTGGACGATCCTATCCTTCCTGTGATTGAACCCTGTTGTCTCAAGATCGAACCCCAGAACTCGATAACCTGCAAGCAAGGCATCTGACATGACTCCTCTTCACCGCCGCCGTCCATGAACTATCGTAATCATCGACCAACCTCGTTGTCCTGCAACAGCCCTATGAGGGGGCAGTTAAGGAGGTCAGGCATGGATTCTAGCTGGAGGTGCTCCCCTATCGCACTTGTCGTGATGATACTCTCGGCTAGCCTAGTCGGATGCTCCGGACTCAGCTCAACAACACCAAACGCCCGAGTTAGCGCAGACTTACAAGAAATCAACGTTGGTGAGACCATCAATTTTGATGCGAGGGAATCGTCATCCCCCGATCCGACATACATTGATGAGTACAGGTGGGAATTCGGAAATGGTGAGAGTAGAACAACCAAGCAAGGCATCGTCAGTCACACCTTTAATTCGGCAGGAACCTACGAAGTAGAAGTCACTGTTGTCAACGACAACGGAGAGGTTGACAGGGCCTCAGTCAGTATTTTCGTCAACTCTCCCCCTACCATTGTCCTTGAGATGCCGACCTTCGTGAGAGCGGGTGAGCCAGCAAGACTAGATGCCAGTTCCTCAACTGATCCAGAGGGAGCAACAGTCGAGTTCCTGTGGGATTTCGATCACGGCGTGGACTCGGATGGAGATGGAGATAAGACCAATGATGCAGAGTCATCCTCGGCTTTCGTGGATTTGGTCTACGATTCTTCAGGCAACAGGACCGGATCAGTCTCTGTAATCGACGACAAGGGGGCCATGAATACTCAGACATGGAGTCTGATGGTAATTTCTAGGACATTCATGGTGGTCTGGGAGGAGCAGCACTTGGAATTCGTATGGTCGGGGTATCTGGAGCAGGGACAGAGCATTGAACTCGAACACGAACCGGGAGAAGGAGCACGAATTATTCAGGTCAATGCAACCCTAACTCTAGCCCGCGATTTGTTACCTATCATGTGGCCTGAAGACAACTTCACACTCTCACTGAACATTCCTGAGACTGGCTGGAGCACCTTCGCCTCAACCACGCACGAAAATATCACTGAGAATGCCAGTGCCAGTATCGATAGATCAGACATGAATTCAATTCCAGAGAGCGACTACACCATTACTGCAGATTCATCAGAGGGCTTGGTCGAGGCACTGCTTAACGAGCCCGGAGAGAGATTTGGCCAGGGTACTTGGTACTGGACGATAACTGCCGATCAGTGCGACCCTGACCTTCCGGTAGACGACGTCGATCCTGATCAAGGAAATGACTGGGAACTGATTGTCGAATTCGTGATTCTGATACCCAGAGTCAGTGAGATAGGTGTCTGAGATACTCTTCTTCGCGTGCGAAGGGCTTTGAACTCGGCTCCGATGCCGATACATGGTCAAGTCAATTGAGATTACCAAAGTCTCAATCAGAGACCGACTAATTGTCGACGCAGAAGTTCGCATGAATGACCCGAAGGACTACGATTTCTCACCCAGGGTAGCGATTGAAGGTAGCACTCTCAGCCTACACAATGAGGGTGACGAAGTATCTGCAACATCCGTCGAACTCGACTCAGAACAGATGACCACCGCAGAGCGAGACCGACTGCTGGAACTGCGCGTCAAGTTCTCTGTAGAAGGCATGCATGGAGTGCTGACTCACAAGACCAAGAACACTAGGATAGGGCCCAATTCAAAGAAACTAGCAGAACCACGATGGAAGACCGTGCTCCCTCTTTCGATGTGATTTAACTCACCGTCGGGGTTATACAGAAGTCGCCGGTCGAAAACGCGCTGGACCCATAGTGTAGCCTGGATATCACATGAGCTTGCGGAGCTTGTAACCCGTGTTCGAATCGCGGTGGGTCCGCCATCCTTCAGGCTCAGCGAATGGCATACGAGACTAGATAACCAAAGCATCCGATTCATGTGCATGAGAGGGGCTGGCCTAGTTGTACTACTACTGTTTTCTGCAGCCCTAGCTGGCTGTGCAGGCGATGACAGAACGGAGATAATCGAGGACACCACTCCAGAGATTAACTCAGAGGATGAACGAGCCGAAGACATAACCCAAATCAATCAAGAAGAATGTGAAGAGCGAGAAGGCTCTTGGACTGAAGCCCCCAATCGCGAAGGTGAATCGTATTGTGACTTTGATGATGAGGGCGACCGAGGAGATGACGATTCAGAGATAACTGAAGAAGACTGCGAGAAGAGAGGTGGAACTTGGGACGAGCAAACACGCAACTGTTCCTTCCCAGAGCCTGAACCAGAACCAGAACCAACATACATTCCTCCATGTAACACAACTGCGTCTGAAGGACTGAATCCAACAGGAAATCCTACTCAATGGCCCGAACATCAGGGTGGAATGTGGTTAGCAGTTGACGGCCTAACCGATATATCTTATGACACAACCGACTACAATAACGAATCTGAAATCATAGTTGATCAAAGGTTAGATTGGATGTGTGGATACACATATTCAGTTAAGATTCCACCAGCTTACAACTCAAGCCAATCATATCCAATATTCCTATTCCTACACGGCGAGGTGTTTGACTCCGTTTTCTTCAATAATTTCCTTACCAATAATTTCCATATGCCTGAGGACGACAAATACATCATTGTACGTCCCTCAAAGTTAGAATTAGACTGGGACCCAAAGAAGACTCTCGATGTTCTTGAAGATGTCAAATCAAATCTCAATGTCGACGATGACAGAGTCTACCTAACTGGCCTTAGTATGGGAGGAAGAGGCACATTCATTGTGGCCGCGGCATTACCGGACTACTTTGCTGCCATAATGCCCCTCTCACCTCACCACCAGCCATACTCCTATCTCCCATTAGCCGAAGAAGTTGCACATCTTCCTATATGGATGGCTCATGGTACTGCAGATAACACCTCGTCCTACGAAATGGCTGCACAGATGGCCGAGAATCTAACTCAATTAGGAGCTAATATTACCTTTGTTTCCATAATCGATGGTGGCCATGGAGGGTGGTTCAGCATATACATCGACCCGACTCCAATGGAATGGATATTATCTCACACTAGGAACCAGTAGTCCCTCCATAACAGCCTTCAACCGAAGCATCCCGCGAGTGGCATGGCTTTCGTTTCGGAGAGGCGTGTTGACTTCCCGATGGTAGATTTGGCCAAGATAGTCTACTATCCACGATTTTGGGATCTAGCCCATCGATTCTATGAAGAATCTTGGGAGTACTCTTGCGATATGCACTATAACACCATACTTTCAGAGCACAAGATCGCCTTTCCTCTCGTCCATAGCGATACCCAATTCCTGCACCCAGTAGCTTATGGCGACACTATCCAATGCACTTTGACAGTACCAAAGATAGGTAACACATCAATCAGTTGGAGATACGAGTTCCGTAACCAAGATGGAGTGCTGTGCTGGACTTCAGATCAAGTTACGGTATGTACCGATATGAGTGAGGTTCAGAGTAAGATGAAGGTTCCCGACTGGATGCGAGAAGGACTGGCAAAACTGGCCCCTCAGTGACTACTTCTGCGGCCACTTCTTCGAGAGCGAACTTCTCAGTGAGTCATCAAGTGTAGCATCCCACCAGTTAGCATCTCTCCAAACTGCATACTTGCCCCTGATACCTCTCATATCTGCGCCGTCTAGTCGTGCACCCTGCAGATTTGAGAGCCCCAAATTCGCCTTAATCATCCGAGCGCCTCTTAGATCAGCACGGTCTAGAGCCGCTTTCTTGAGATTAGCACGCTTCAGCGATGCTCCTCGCAAATCGCACCCAGATAAATCTGCACCCTCCAAATCTGCTCCGTCAAAGATGGCACGACGCAAGTCGGTACCCGACAAGTCAGCCTCTCTGAGGTTCTTGCCCACATGAGAAGTATAGGACAGATCCTTCGACATGCAAATCCTCACAGAGACATACTCTCAAGATGATCTACTCCATCGCCCGTTAACACAACGAAACGATTCTTGCGCGCCTTTCCTTCAGGATATTCCAACAGCGGGGATGAACCGTCGAGCATCCTATTGATGTAGAGAGATAGATTCCACTTCTCTACCTCGTCTTCATCCCACTTGCCACTCTGTGCAATTAGTGTCCTTACATCTCTTGGAGGAGTATCTCTCTCCTTCTCAACTGATCTGAGGTAATGTATTGCGGCTAGTATGACGTCAGATTTCCTCTTGACTCCACAGGTATCCAGTAGTCGTCTAAAGGCAGAACCCCTCTCTGGAATCCCAGATTTTACCACTATTTCCATGGCCTTGTTAATCGCCTCTTGGCGAGCCATCCTAATTCTGGAAAGAGTCGACTGCCAAGTGTCCTGCTTGGTGATGTTGAGCCAGTTATCGCTGACTTCTCTAGCAGAACCAGAAAGATCTATCTCCTCGCTACCTGCTTTGATGTAGATTCGCCCAATTCCACTGCTCCCAGTCTCGCTCATAGGTCTCGCAACGCTTCATGGGTGTTAATTTGTCGCTGCATTCCTTAACTAATGTAAGTGCGAATCTCTAGGATTCGAGAAGTCTCTTGTCGTGGGTTTCAATAATCTCCGATTGAGGGGCAACACCATGGAGGAGTACACGAGCGGAGCTTACCCACTCGTTCTGCACGCTGACGCTGACCCCTCTGGACTCGGTGGAACCGCAATCTGTGGATTCTCTACTGTTGGCTCAGTCGGCGTAATTGCTACCTCCCACCTCATCAAAACACTCGAACTATCTCCTATGGGGACCGTAATGCACCCAAAATTCCCCGCAATTGCACTTATTCACGATTCAGTTCCAAAGCACCCGGTCAGAGTGTATCAAGGAGATGGATTAGGAGTGTTCACTTCAGAGATCCAGTTCCCAAGTGAGAATGATGTCTATTTCGGAGAGACTGTCATGGAGTGGTTCACCAGGGGTGGATTTGATCGACTAATCATAATCGATGGAGTGGTTAGCAACGACCTTGGAATCAAAGAGGAGAGTGATTTGTGGGGGGTCGCATCCACTGGTACTAGCAGAACTCAACTCGAAGATGCTGGAATTCAGCAGATTCAGCAGGGCATAGTCGCTGGAATCGCTGGTTATCTGATTGCAGAGGGCGAGCGCAGGGGCCTGGATGTTACTGCCCTGTTAGCCGAGTGCAACCCCATGTATCCAGATGCTAGAGCCGCGCTCATAGCCGTCGAGGGACTCAGCGAGTTGATGGACAGAGAGATTCCAGTCCAAGGTCTTCTAGATGATGCTCGAAATATAGAGGAGAGAGTCAGAGAGGCGTTTGAGAGGGCTCACTCTATGGCTCTACCCGCTCCGGATTCTGATGATGACGAAGACGATGTACCAATGGTATTCTAATCAGTAGAATGGATTGGTTCCAGCGTCATGGTCAGTCGCGTCAATGACTTCTGAGATACCGGGTACATTGTCCTTGATCATTACCTCAACACCTTGCTTGAGAGTCACATCGACCATACCGCAACCCTGACAGCCGCCACCGAAGGCGATGATTGCCTTACCCTCGTCTACTCCAATTAGATCGACATGTCCACCATGAGAAGCTACGACCGGGTTGACCTCGCTTGCGATGATATCAGCCACTGCCTTTGACAGCTCATCTACCCACAGCGGGTTGGGGTTATCGAAGCTGAATCCGCCCCCCATGAGGGTCTCCTTGTAATCCAGAGTAGTACCATCAAGATACTGAGCGCTTTGAGCCGCAACTAGGACTGGCATACCATCTACATCCAATTCAATATCGCCTTCCTTTCCGTCATCGCGCCCGACAAACTGCAGGTCGTACTGGAAGCCATTGGGACCCCTCCCAACAATCTCGACTCTGAGAATCAACTCAACTCCTTCGTCCGCAGATTCTGCGAACTGGCCGAGCATCTCCTGCGCCTTGTCTGTGATAGTAAGCATGCCTCTCGGTATCCCTGAGCATATCCTATATTTTCAACCTGTCCGAGAGCAGGCAACACTCATCACCAAGTCTCTGCACGGATGTTAGATGACATCAAAGCCGGTGGACAGGTTGGCCCGGCCTCTCAGAGATTTGAGAATCTCAGTCACCGACAAGTGCAATTTCAGATGTAGATATTGCATGCCCAGAGAAGTTTTTGGGAATGATTTCCCATTCATGAGTCGTGATGAAATTATGTCTTTTGAGGAGATAGATCGTCTAGCTGGAATTTTCGTTTCCTTAGGAGTGGAAAAGATCCGTCTAACAGGAGGGGAGCCTTTGCTCCGAAGAAATCTACACGATTTGGTCTCAATGCTCGCTTTGAGAGGCGTAGAGATTGCGATGACCACTAACGGTGTCCTTCTACCAAGATACGCCCCAGCACTTTCTGCAGCAGGCCTCGATCGTGTCACCGTCAGTCTTGATGCGATAGACGAGGCTACCTTTGCCAAGATTACCGACTCTGGCCATACGGTGGCTTCCGTAATGGCCGGAATCGAGGCCGCGGAATCAGTCGGCTTGGGCCCAATAAAAATCAATACCGTCGTGAAAAGAAACTCAAACGAGGAAGAAATACTAGATTTGATAGAGCGTTTTTCTAACAGAGATATAGCCATTCGATTCATCGAATACATGGATGTAGGGACGACGAATGGTTGGTCAATGGGAGATGTATTTACTGCCGACGAAATCCGCAGGTTAATCGGCGACTTGAGACCAATCCCTCAGGTCAAAAAGAGCGATGTGGCCAAGAGATATGAGACATCTCAAGGCACTGAGGTGGGACTCATTACTAGTGTTACCGAGCCGTTCTGTGGAAATTGTACAAGAGCCAGAATCTCAGCTGATGGCAGATTTTTCACATGCCTTTTCTCTAGTAAAGGATTAGATCTATTATCTCCAATTAGGATGGGTTCTTCTGATGAGGAAATAGCATCTATAATCAAATCTCATTGGGAAGAAAGAGAAGACAGATACTCCGAGATTAGATCAGAGGAGACAGAATCATTGGAAAGAATAGAGATGTCATATATCGGCGGCTGAGACTATAGTATCCCAAGGTGCATCTGTCCTGAATGCAGGTTTGCCGTATCTAGAAACCGCCGCTCTATGGCCTTGTTCACGAAGGGACTCAACCATGACAGTCGGGCTTACGGGCGAGCCCGAACCAAGCCAGCTAGCCAGATCATCGACGAGAATCAAGTGAGGAGCATCGATTACTTCCGCTTCCTCTGAGATGTGCCTGACACTACGCAGAACTCCTCTCCTCTCCATCTCGCAATCACGCTCGGTCCACTGCAGTACATCATCCTCATCGAACACAGGACCACACATCTCGATAACCCGCTCCTCGGTCATTGATGCCATCGCGCCAGCATCTCCTAACGCCCCCGTCCACAATGGCCCCGACACACGCCCTTCGGTCCGGTCAATTGGATGATTGAGGGGCAGGAAGCAATGCATCGGGAGGCATTCTGAATCCAGTGAAGTATCTGGATGCAAACCGGCAGCAATTGAAGCAGCAACCTCGGACCCAGTTGGGGCCGACACCCTCCAACCTAGATTTTCCTCAATGCGATTGGCACCCTCGACACCCCTTCTGACTAAGGCCGAGACCCTCAAATGATGAGAGTCCCAAACAGATAGCAGAGGTGTCACTGAACGTTCATGCCTAGAAGCAGTCCTCGATAAGCTTGCAAGCAGGACTCTGAGCCCTGAGTCATGCGCCAAACCATCAGTTTTTACACGAGCACCATAACGTCGTAGTAATGCGCTTTTGGAAGAACCAGTGAGGGCTGCACTATCGGTCGCACTAACTTCTATCACACCTCTTCTTGCAAGAGATTGAACAGCGGTATCTAGGAAAGGAAGAGGTGTTCCATACGGATCAATATCCACCCAGTGTCTACCATGTTCGAGCACACTCTTTCGCAGGTCCCCTAGTTGAGGCAACAATATCCCCTCTCCATGTCCAGGGGGAAACTCGTCATGACAGAGCATTGCCCAGTCCAGAGCCGCAGAGTCCATGTCTCCCATAGTCGCGTCGATTCTGCTAGCAATTTTGGGGGGCAGTTCGTTCAACCACCTCCTCGCCCGTAGTCCGGATGCAGACAACCCGTCCAGCGCGTAGATTGTACTATTGCCAAGTAGACCTGCCTCGATGCAATACTGTAGAAGAAGCACGCTACGAGTCCTACTGCCTGCTACGGCTGGGTTGTGGAAAACCACCCCCTGACCCTTGGCCGCAGGTCCAGACCCCGCTTCACCGGGGTCACGGGGCAGCCTGCACAGGGTACGGCCCTCTCTATGCAGTATGCCAGGCCAACCGTCTGGTTTGCTTGCACCCATGCTGGTCGGAGAGTGCTATTGCACATTGCATTGACTGCTGTGTAACCGATTAGTAATGGTCGAAGAAAACACCTGAATCCGCATGTGTGACTTTTCCTGAGTCAGTGACTGAGCCGACTTTGCGACTACCGGGAAGCCTCTCTGAAAGCCACGCTACGACATCATCTGAAACATCATCTGAAACTGCAATAACCATCCCCATTCCCATATTGAATGTTCTATGCATCTCTCTAGCACTGACCGAACCCACCTCGGCTATCCAGGAGAACTCAGGGTGCACTGGCAAAGGCTCGGCGATATGCCAACCCAAAGTATCATGCAAACGGAGTAAATTCGACAGACCACCTCCGGTGATATGGGCGATTGCCTTGATTTCCTTGGATGAGCATGGGCCGGTACCTGCTCTGCAAGAAAGCACCAAATCGATTACCGGATCGACATAAATCATCGTAGGGTTGAGTAAGACCTCACCAATTGTCACTTCGCCTTCCTTCCATCTCACTATCCTCTCATCATCTGTATCGAACGGCGCAGAAGCAGACAAGGCCAATCCAGACCTCTCTAGCACCGCCCTTACCAGTGTAAATCCATTTGAGTGTATGCCGCTGCTTGGGAGCCCGATTATGGAATCCCCTGTTTGCAACCTCTCGCCGGTAATCTCACCACCTAGTGGGAACCAGCCCAGAGCAGTTCCAGATAGGTCCAACTCATTCACAATGCCGGGTAAGGTTGCAGTTTCACCACCAGCCAGAGTTACTCTTGCTTGACGACACCCCTCTGCAAGAGAATGTCCTAATTCCGAGTGCACGGTTGTGTCGGTCTTTGGGACTGCAATATAGTCGACGAATGCAATCGGTTCAGCTCCCACACAGATGAGATCATTCACATTCATTGCAATGCAGTCAATACCTACTCCTCTCAACCAACCAGTCTGGCTAGCTAACTGTAGTTTTGAGCCCACTCCGTCGGTCGCCAAAACCAGTCGGGAATCGCCGAACTCGACGATACCACCGAACCCTCCAGGAAGGGGGACAGGTGCTCCCTTCTGCCCTGTCTTTCTCACTGAACTACCAAGTGCACTAACTAGGCTTGAGATTGCCCTACCTTCAGCATCGATGTCAACACCACTGGAGGCGTAGTCCATCGACTCACCGCCCATGGTTTACGTGAAACGCAACAACTCAATGATACTAACTATCAAAATTAGCAAAATATCACCCTCCAAACCATTGAAAATTGAGAAATTTGAGGGTTTTTTACTCCCCAATCGGTTTACCTACGGTAAAAATACCGAATCTCTATAACTACCACACATCGTCGTGGACGCACTGGAGCGTGATTACGCTATGGAAAACAAGAAAATAATTGCAATGATGCTTACCCTGAGTATGCTAGCGGCCGCGTTCGCTGGTTGCCTGGGGGGAGATGATGAGGAGGAGCCTGAGCCGGAGCCAGAATGGTCACTGACCGCTGCTCCGGATGTCAACCCTGTGTGGGTTGAGTCCGGCTGGGACCCCATTATCCCCAACCTGAATGCCGGCGAGATGTGCGACGCAATCATCTCGGCGATGACGAAGACGGAAGCGAGAGACCAGGTCGTCGACTTCACCAGGGCCTACTACACAAGTAGCCAGGGTGTAATCGGTGGATCAGGCTCTGCAGCTATCTCCGATGTAAGTGAGCTGAACGCCGCTGGGACCATCATCGGTGTCCAGTCCGGGACAACCTCGGACCTGTATGCCAATGAGAATCTAGGCGACGCTACAACCACTGCATACGAGGATTTCCCCTCAGTCATTGCCGCTTTGAACAACGGTGACGTACACTACGCCATGGGAGACGCACCGGTTCTGTCTCTAGAGGGTGACCTAATGGCCACCTTCTCGGATGAGAACTTCGGTCTAGCCGTCCGTGAGGACTCCGGAGAGCTTCTTGCTGCTCTGGATGTCGCTATCGGCGCTGTTGTCACTTCCGGAGAGTACGACGCCATTTACGGCGCTTGGTTCGACGGAGCTGTCACACTTGCTGATGACACAACGGCTGACACTGCTACAGCTTACCCGACCCCAACTGAGGGCAGCACCCTAACAGGCGCCCTTGAGTCTGGTGATCTGAAGCTGTGCACTGACCCGTTCTACCCGCCGTTCGAGTCTTACGACGCTGACGGCAATGTGGAAGGCTTCGACGCCGACATGGCTGACGCCATCGTTGACGAGATCGCAGCCCACTACATGGGAACGGACAACCCGATGTTCCAAGCCCCTGAGCCAACAACTACCACAATCAAGCTAGGTTTCCTCAACGATGCTTCTGGTCCTATAGCCCAGTTCGCAGCGCCATTCACTTACGCTTGGCAAGCTGCTATGGCTGACCTGAACGCAATGGGAGATGACTACGTCTTCGAGGTAATCGAGGCTGATTCTGGATGCGACGGTACAATGGCGCAGACTGCAGCTCAGTCTCTGATTGACGCTGGAGTTGTCGCAGTAGCTGGAGCAGCTTGCTCCGGTGCTTCGATGGGCGCTAACGCTCTACTATCTGCAGCTGGAATCCCAATGATATCCTACGCTAGCACATCGCCAGCTCTGAGCGACGCAACCGCACATCCTCACTTCTACAGGATTGTTCCAAGCGACGCACTACAGGGCCAGGCAGTAGCTGACATGATTGCAGCAAGCGGGGTCTCGAACACCGCTGTTATTCACATGACTAACAGCTACGGTGCAGGTCTAGCAGACTCTGCTGCCGCCAACCTAGGCGCAGACAACGTCTGTACACAGATTGGCTATGAGGAGACCACAACTGACTTCCAAGCACAAGTCCAGGCTGTAATCGATGCAGGATGTGACTCAGTATTCCTAGCATCGTACTCCTCTGACGGAGCCATGATCGTTGAGACAATGGCAGTTTTGGGTGCAGCAGTCCCTACCTTCAGCGCTGACGGTATGGCTGGAGAGGCAGCACTGAATGACTACACCAACCCTGCAGCAGCAAACGGGCTACAGGTCACCAAGCCCAGAGCAGCAGCAGGTGGCGGTTCAACAGCCTTCACTGATGCATGTGCGGCAGACGAAGTCTGTTCAACTGGTATCTACCAGTCAGAGGCTTACGACACTGTAATGATGATTGGTCACGCTGCAATGATGGAGGATGGAGAAAACATGGGCACACACGTCCCAATGGTCGGTAGTGGAGATGGATACGCCGGAGAGACCGGCACACACGTCTTCCTAGACAACGGCGATGTAGGTGGTTCAGGATATGATGTCTGTACCTTCCATCACGTTCCAACATACGGCGAGTACTTCAACTGCGACAGGGCATGGGCCGCTGGCGGAGATGGCGTTGTCGATGTTGACTGGATGGGAGCCACTGTCAAGATTGGTTTCTTGAACGATGCATCTGGACCTATCGCTGTTTACGGACCTGGTTTCGTAGCAGCATCTCAGATTGCTATCGGTCTAGCCAACACAATCGGATACAGCAATGGTGTTCAGTTCGAGATAGTTTACGCTGACTCGGGTTGTGATGGTACTATGGGAGCAACCGCAGCTCAGGCGCTAATTGACGCAGGAGTTTGGGGAGCAGTCGGAGCAGCATGCTCTGGTGCATCCATGGGTGCTGCTACTCTATTGTCAGCAGCAGGAATCCCACAGGTTTCCTACGCCAGCACAAGTCCAGCATTGTCTGATGCAACAGCATACCCCGGATTCTTCCGTGTTGTGCCAAGCGATGCTTTCCAGGGCTCTGTAGTCGCTGATGTGATGACAGCAGATGGAATGGATAACGTTGCAGTAATCCACATGACTAACGCATACGGATCCGGTCTAGCAGACGCGTTCGTGGCTAACATGGACGCAGCATCTATCTGCACCCAGATTGGCTACGCAGAGGACACAACAGACCACAGCGGCAACGTGCAGTCGATCATCGACGCAGGTTGCACATCGGTGATGATGGTATCATACGCGTCTGACGGCGCTGCTATCATCGAGGAGATGGCTTCCCAGGGTTACTCTGGCGCTATCTACGGCGCTGATGGAATTGCCGAGGAAGGACTAGCAGCAGACATGTCTGACAAGTCTCTGGTCGATGGCATTATTGCCACAAAGCCAGCCGCGGCTGGAGCGCCTGGAGAAGTCGCAATGACCTTTGCATACCTGTGCTCGATGAGCCCAGATTGTGCTGGCGGTATCTACACCGCTGAGGCATTCGATGCTGTAACAATCGTTGCTTTCGCAGCCTTTACTGCTCTGGCCAACCCAGGCCTCGACGCCAACATGGCTGTCGCTGGAACTGGCCAAGAGTGGAACGGAGCAAGCGGAACAATCAGTTTCTTGGCTAACGGCGACGTACCTGCTGCCGGTTTCTGCATTGGTGAGTTCTCTCACGATGCAAGCGCCGACACAGTTTCGTACGACTGTACCAGAAGCTGGGACCCAGTCAACGGCATAACAACTGCCTGATTGGTTTAACGTAAAGCAGCGCGGCGGGCCAGTCCCGCCGCGCTGCCCCAACAATTAATTCGCATGATTGACGGGTTTGTGTGGTAGCATGCTGCACGAAGCCCGGAATCGATTCTCGCAATTGCCCAGAGGCACTCGCAGACTGATTGTCGCAGCCTTGCTGTTCATCGATGCTAACTTTCTGGGAACTCTAAATTCAATCGGATCACTAAACATCATCGACAAACTATTCGGAGGGGGTCTACCTAATGACTTGGTTTGGCTTCTACAGTTAGTAGAGTCAATTGCCGCCGGATTCTTAGTAGTGAAAATTCTCTTCGACGACGCCCCTAGTGGAGTTCCTAGAACAATAGCAATTCTTCTCTCGCCATTCTTCATGGTAGCGGTCACCTTCTTTTCGTTGGACATTCTGCTCCAAGGATTGGGCGAAGGTGCCTCATTCACGCTTGATTTAGTTTCAATATCAACTGGAACTCTAACTTGGTCATCGACCTACCTAGCCATAGCCATCGGGCTGACACTAACATACAAGGTACAGAGGTACGGAAATTTCGCTCAATCTGAGTTATTCATGATTGGAATGTATCTGTCAATGATCATGATTTGGAGTGATTATTTCTTCCCTGTGGCAAATCTCTCCACAACAAAGGATGGGGTTCTGACCTGGTCTGTATTCCTATTCACTCTGGTGGCCGCCTTCGTACTCACTGGAGTTGCCGGGATAATCATCGACAGACTCGTTTACAGAGGATTTCGCAAGACCAAAGCCACTCCTCAGGTGATGATGATCGCTTCTCTAGGTGTGGCTTTGATTCTCAGAGCTCTGACCTATCTCCGATTCGGTGCTGGCAGGAATATGTTTGAGCCAGAAGGAGATTGGAGGATGCCCAATCTGAGATGGGAGATTCCAACAACGAAGATGAGATTCAACCTTGGAGAAAGGTCACTGGAAGACGGAAGGACATACACACATTTCACCTGTGAGGAGACAGTCGATGCCGAGACCGGCGAATCCGTTTTATCTCGCATAGTAAGTGATTCTTCTAAACCAGCCCTCGAGATTTACGACACCGCCACCGATTGCATTACCCAAGCCACAACCAATTATGCCTACTACAAAGGAGCGGTACCAGCAGTCATTTTCTCCGCAGTTCTTCTCCTTCTACTCCTACTCAATAAGACTAGGCTGGGTAGGAGAATGAGGGCCGTAGCCGACAACCCCGAACTGGCTGCAAGCAGTGGAATCAACGTAGAGAGAGTACACCTCACTAGCGCCTTCCTATCCGCGGGCCTTTCGGGTATGGGAGGAGCAATTTTCGCACTCACTCTGCGATTCAATCCCGAGACTGCCTTCACTCTGCTATTACCTTCCTTCGCGATAATCGTACTCGGGACCATCGGCTCCGTACCGGGGGCAATCGTCGGCTCACTAGTGGTCGGGTTCGTGCGAGCCCTATCTTCTCCAGTGCTAATCGGTATCGGAATGCCTCTGGGAAGATCAAATTATTCTGCTTTAGATGGAGTCATGCCTTACATTTTCCTAGTTGCAATCCTGATGATTATGCCTGAGGGCATAGGAGACGCATATGAGAAATGGAAGATCGAGAGACTCCGGAAAAGAAAGACGGAGAACTCGGAGAAATCACCAACGATAGAGGCAGCGCTAGCAATAATGCCGACAGGCATTTTCGGACTCCATCATTGGTACAGACACAGATCTCACAGAATGCAGAGTTTCTCAGCGATTGCAATTGCTTCCTATGTATTCCACAAATTCAGCGCCTTTGTGGAAAGGAACTCTTTCGCAGACGGTGGTTGTGCAGACTCATGTGCTTCAAGTGGTGTGTATGAAAACAATCTTGCAGTTTTGACTGGAAGAAATGATGGAACACTCCTCTTAGAAGACTCTCCCCTCACAGAAGATGACTTGCTAAATCAGATGAGTGCTCCTAGTGAAATGTCCCCCTTCGAGGCAGAACAGTGGCTAAGTGGAGCAGTTCAGGACATGCATGAATCATGGCTGAACATGATGAACTTCGAGATTGAACTGGTCAACTTCATTGTAAATCTTGGTGACCTAATGTGGCCAACAGCAATTATTCTATTGTGGATATATTCGATTTACGAGGGAATAGGAGTTCTATATGACAGAGATACAGAATCAGGACCACTCAATGACGCAATGGATTCTCTACAGAAAATCCAGTCTTCGATTTCTGAGTCAATTGCATCTGCAAAACTGACTTTTACTACCAAATGGTCAGAGTTCGACAGAAGGCACAACACGGTAATCAATAAGAAAAAAGAACAACTCAACGAAAAACTCGCCCGTCTATACTCTGCTTCGTCCGATGTCTGGCACTCCTTCCTATCCGCTATCACCAGAGGCTCCCCTGAACGGAACAGAAAACTCGAGATGTACGGCAGAGAGAGCTCTTTGGGCTCATGGATTGCATTTTCAATCTTCATGACCATCCTCTTAATCTTCCTAATTTGGTTACCAATAGCAGAGTCTGACGATTTTAGATGGAAGAAGGTTCTACAGGTCTCAAACGTCCTCATTACCCTGTCAATCTTCGTCTTGATGTCATTCTCTCTGAATTTGCATACAGGATATACAGGAATGGTCAATTTTGGAGTTATTTTCTTCGTCGCTATTGGTACAATAACCGTAGGAATCCTCACCGCTCCTAAGGAACTGCATGGTTATGGATGGGGGATATTGCCCGCTACTCTAATTGGAATAACTCTTGCAGCATTATTTGGATGGGCCTTAGCTTATCCCACAGCAAGACTCAGAACCGATTATTTCGCCATCGTAACCATTTCTCTTGGAGAGATAGTTCGTGTGCTATTGGCTGGAGAACCCCTATTGAGAGTTGGAGCAGTAGGTTCAGCTATCGGAATCTCAGCCTACCCCTTACCTCTTGAGAATTGGTGGTTTTGTGGTTCGGAGAAGTCTGGCCCTGATACAGCATGGGTCAGCCCAGATGCGTGCAGGGATGACCTCTCTCTAGTTGATGCCCCGGCAAACCATGTTGCCGATCTTCTCAATCTCGGTGAGCCGGCCCCTTACATCTTCTTGCTGATGATTATCTCATTGCTTTGCGTTGCCATAGTTTGGAAACTACTCTCAAACTTCATTTCCTCTCCTTGGGGAAGGATACTCAAGGCAATTAGAGAAGACGAGGAAGTTGCTCAGCATCACGGGCATGACATTCTCACTCACAAAGCTGCCAGCCTCGCCCTGGGTGCAGCCATAGCAGGCTTAGCAGGGGCAATATGGGCATGGAAACTAACCGGATTTGAACCCACATTCATGTCCCCTGCACGCTCTACGTTCCTAGTTTGGGCGGCATTCATTATCGGAGGTACATCTAACAACAAAGGAATGGTTGTGGGGGCGTTCATTATTGTACTGATGGAGTTCGTTTTCAATGTCCTTGTGGCAGGACAAGGTTCTCCCGACTTGCCACTATACACAACCGCTACCAGAATCGACGATCTGTTCTCTTGGATGTTTACCAGTCAATGGGAAGCAGCAAGAATTTTCATAATTGTCACAATTATTGGATTCGCTATTCGTTCAGAGAGACTCTTCGACATCGGGGCTTCTGGCGCTACAATTTTCATCTTCAGCGCCATTGCACTCGGAGAGAGATCAATCGAAGAATCGTTCTTTGGAGGGGTTGTTTCGGCAGATATGCTGTATGTCAAACTCCTACTAATTGGCTGTTTGATGCTCTTTTCACTGAAATTCAACGCGAAGGGGCTTCTACCCGAGGTCCCAGTCAGACCAGAGAGACCTTCAGGAGGTGAGGCCAGTGAGTAATCTGGTGTTGAAGGTTGAAGGTCTCCGGAAGGAATTTGGCGGTCTCGTTGCTGTTAACGATGTATCCTTTGAGATTGGAAAGGGTGAGTTCGTAGGTCTGATAGGCCCCAATGGATGCGGTAAATCGACCACCTTCAACTGCATCAGCGGACTACTCAATCAGACTAGAGGGTCTGTCGAGATGTTCGGAGAAGATGTATCTGAACTACGCCCAGATCAGATTCAGAATCTAGGTATGACCAGAACCTTCCAGCATACCAGATTGTGGCGCCAAATGACGGTAATAGAGAATCTAATGGTACCACCTAGAGGGCAGTTCGGGTCAAGTTTCTCCGAGCGAATAAGAGCACTCCTGACTCCCGACTCAAATCTGGAGGAGGCTGAGAGACTGGAGAAGGCATATTCTGCACTGGACCAATTAGAAGTGCCCCATATGGCGCACAATCTAACCAGCGAGCTCTCCGGCGGCCAGAGTAAACTGGTAGACATAGGACGCTCTATGATGGGTGATCCGAAACTTCTGCTGCTTGATGAGCCGGTTGCAGGAGTGGCCGGACCTTTAGCCATGAAGATATTCAATAACCTCAGGAACATTGTCGATGAGACTGGAATATCAGTTCTCATCATCGAGCACAACATGGACTTCATCCTCAGGCAGGGAGTCGACCGAATCATCGTGATGAATGAGGGCGAGATACTGATGCAGGGAACGCCAGATGAAGTCAAAGGCAACAGAGAAGTCATCGAAGCTTACCTGGGTGCTTCTGGAGAACCGCAGGAGGAAAAGTAATGAGCAGAGTTCTGGAAATTAACGACCTCAATGGAGGATACGGATCGGTCCAGATTCTACATGGGATTGACATGTACGTTGATGAGGGCGAATTCGTCACCATCATCGGGCCAAATGGTTGCGGTAAGTCCACCCTCATCAAGACAATCTTCGGCATTGCAACATACTACTCAGGAGGGGTCAAGTATCGCGGTACCGAAGTCTCAGGATGGAGAACCGACCAACTTGTCAACCACGGAATTGCTTACGTCCCTCAAGTAGACAATGTGTTCCCCTCACTTTCTGTAATGGAGAACCTTCAGATGGGGGGAAATTTACTCGACACAACGACTCTGAACGAGAGAATCGAAAGATCTCTCGAGATGTTCCCTGACCTGCGCGACAGAGTTCACGATGTGGCTGCTTCTTTGTCCGGGGGCGAGCGCCAGATGCTGGCAATTTCTAGAGCACTTATTTCTGACCCGACATTCCTGCTGCTGGATGAGCCAACGGCTGCCCTTTCACCGCTCTATCAACAGCAGATTATTGACAGGATAGACTCACTGCGCGAGCAGGGAATCACAGTTCTGATTGTCGAGCAGAATGCTCGTCTTTCACTATCTCGATCAGATCGTGGATACATCGTAGCGAACGGCAAGATTGTCCACACAGGAGACGCCCAACATATCTTGACAGATCCTGAAATCGGCGAGTATTTCCTCGGCTCTCACTGATGATTATTTAGTCAAACTCCAAGCCCAATAATTCAAACTCAGCAAGAGGACAACGTGTCATCGTCGCATGGTCCATGACCCTGATATGAATTTCTGCCACAACATGGACTGTTGCTTGAAATAGGTGGCCGGCGTGAACATTGTTGTCATCATCTGACCAACAGCAGTGGATATGGGTGAACGGTTCTCCTTCCTGTGTGCGAGCAATGTTGCCTGAGAGACTCACCAATTCAGATGGCGAGCTCAACAACCGTCTTTGGTAAACACCTTCCTCATTCATGTAGCCATATTGATTGTCTCGAGTTCGGCCAATACCGCTTGTGATTGCGCCCGCATCAAATCCAAGATTATCTGCCAGTTCCTTTAGTGCACTGTGTATTTCTTCCCCTGGATCAAGTCGCACGAGAATATCACTTCCTGAACGTGTGTGTTCCATGAGGGGGCGATTGTGAAACGGTGCTTGAATGAATCCCAAAGTCGATTTCTATTGTCTTCGGCCAAACTTGAGAGATACTGCAGTGGAAGTCCCCAGCATTTCATTCAGCCACCGGAAACAATCTTCCTGGTGCAGTGGAAGCACAGGGGTTGGATTTAGCCACCGTACTATTCATAGACCCCGAGATGGAGGGCGTATGCCCGACGGTGCCTACTATGACAATGGCTGCACAAGACTCCTCTGCAAGATGGAGAACTTTCCTCACAGAGGCCAAGGAGGACGACATCCTTCTCATCCTCTCCAAGCAGTCTGAGCCTTACCTCGATATACCATTCCACGAGCTCCAAGCATTCGACCCCGAGTTCGCTGACGATGTGCTCCAATATCCTCGTCAGATTCTCGATCGGGGCTCTCAGACACTAGTTGAGATATGCCGAGATAGAGGCGAAGATATTGACGCAATGCTCCGTGTCGGGGAACTACCCAGGGACAGTAGGAGAAATCTGCGTGATATCGGTACTGCCGATATCGAGCGCCTGCGCTCAGTAGAGGTAATAATCACCAAGATATCTGATCTCAAGCCGAGATTGCACGTTGCTGTGTTCACTTGTGAGGCCTGTGGTAACACGATCGAGGTAGGACAGAAGAATGAGAGGGAATTGGTCGAACCACTTCGCTGCCCATCAGATTCTGGGTGTGGAGGGAGTCGCAACTCGAAGGATAATCCGACCCGATTCAATCTCGTCATCAACGTGTCTAGGATGGTCAACAATCAGTGGATTGAGATTCAAGAATTACCAGAGAGCGTTCCCAGCGGAGCCCAGCCAACGCGCGGCTCGGTTCTAGTCGAGGGCGACCAAGTCAACCGGCATCTACCCGGGGAGAGAATCGTTGCCAATGTGATGCCCGTTGTACGTAGCGAAGTAAAGAGGAACCGAAAGACCCCGATGTTCGATGTAATCTATCACCTAGTAAGTTCCGAGCATGAGAGCACTCCGTTCAATGAAATCAAAATTAGCGATGAGGATAAGGAGAAAATCCTTGAAATTTCAAGGAGAGAAGATTTGATGGGTCTGATGCAGAATTCCATAGCACCTTCTGTTTTTGCTACTGGGGTGATGCATTATGTCAAGCGATCATTAGCCCTGCAACTATTTGGAGGAGTTTCACGAATTCAACAAGACAGAACTAGGACCCGTGGAGATATCCATATCCTCCTAATGGGAGACCCTGGTGTTGCCAAGTCACAAGTCCTCAACTACATGTCAAAGATATCTCCTCGAGGCAAACTCGCATCAGGAGGAGGGGTCTCAGGTGCAGGACTGACCGCTGCTGCTGTCAGAGATGCATTTGGAGATGGAAGATTTGCATTGGAAGCCGGAGTCCTACCTTTGTCCGACAGGGGGCTGGCAGCGATCGACGAATTCGATAAGATCAGCGAGGACGATCGAAAGGTCATGCACCCAGCAATGGAGCAGCAGCAAATCAACGTCGCCAAGGGAGGAATTACTGCAACCCTACCTTCACGCTGCGCTATTCTAGCAGCTGCTAATCCTAAAGATGGTAGATTCTCCAAACGCGGCCCCAATCAAAGCGTCATGCACTCATATAGCGAGACCGGACTCCCTCCTCCTCTGGCTTCGAGATTCGATATAATTTGGATGCTCAGAGACGAAGTCAAAGTCCAAGACGATGAGAGGATTGCAAGATATATCCTTGATAATAGAACCAAGGGAGTTAGTGAGACCAAGATTGAGGAAGCCATCAGTTTAGACCCGGCCGAAGAGACAAAGGACGATATTTACTCATTTACCGTGGATGATACCGAACACCTCTCTCTTGAATTCTTGCGCAAGTACATCGCTTATGCCAAGCGCAACCATGACCCTGATCTGAATGCTGATGCCAGAGCCAAGATATTGGATTACTACACTAACGAGAGACAATCATTCGGCCGAGAGGACCAGATGGGTGCCGAAGTCATCCCAATTACCGCCCGTGCGCTTGAGGCTCTGATTCGTCTTACTGAGGCACATGCTAGGATGCACCTCAGAGACACTGCTACCGGTGATGATGCAAAGGTTGCACTTGCAGTATTCAGGCACTGGAGAGAAGAATCCAACATTGAGGATGACTCTGAATTGTACTCAGGCGTATCCGCCACGGCCCGCTCGAATAATACGACAATCCGCAACATAGTCAGAGATATCTGCAGCACTGGAGACGGCACTGCTAGCATTACAGAAATCTACAACGCAGCCTCTGCCAGAAAGATTCCCGACACCATGGTGGACGATGTAATCCAGCGCATGCTCACTTCCGGTGAATTGTTCAACCCTAGTGGCGATCGCTATGGTTTCGCCCGTTGAGTCTATTGAACGGCGCCCTTTCGCAGAACCATGGAGCCACCCGGTGACATTAGTGAGACGGGTGAACTAGACCCTGCCGCCCTAGGTTTCATGTGTGGATTGGAAATCCATCAACAGCTGGACACCGGCAAACTCCACTCAAGGATGCCAAGTGTGTTATTCGACTACAGTATCGATGAAATTCCCGATGGTTGGTCTCGCTCTAGCCGTAGGCTGAGAGCCTCCGAGGGGGAATCCGGGCAGGTCGATGTGGCGGCGCGATTTGAGCAGAGGAGAAATCGCTCCTTTGTTTACATCCAGTCTCCCAATGCAGGATTAATTGAGTTGGACGAGGCCCCACCCCTGGAGCACGATGACGAAGCCATTGACATTGTTCTTACAATGTCTGGAATGATGGGGGCTAGGCCGGTATCTGCTCTACAGGCGATGCGGAAGACGGTAGTCGACGGCTCTAACACTAGCGGATTTCAAAGGACCACTTTGGTCGCAACTGATGGCACGGTCCAAACCGATGAGGGCGATGTTGGAGTAGATGTAATCTGCCTTGAGGAAGACTCGGCAAGAAAACTAGACACCAAACCATCATCTTCAGGTGAAGTGGTCTACTACACTCTAGACAGACTCGGGATGCCTTTGGTCGAGATTGCTACGGCGCCCGATATCAAGTCCCCTGAGCATGCGCGCGAGACTGCTCTCGCATTAGGCACTCTACTGAGAGACACGCGAAAAGTCAGAAGAGGCCTCGGCTCGATTCGTCAAGATCTCAATGTCAGTATAGCGTGTGGTGACCGGGTTGAGATCAAGGGCTGTCAAGACTTGGATTGGATTCCACGAATCATTAGTCTGGAGATGGCTAGACAACTCCACATGTTCCGTCTAGCAGGTGATTTGCGGAGCGAGGCAGGACTTCCTCCACTACCTTCAGACAGGTCAAACGATGAGTTGCCAATAGAGAACAGAGTAGCCGTTGCCGCTGCTGCAAAACTCCCCCTTGATACACACAACCTGACCGAGTTGTTTGTGAATTGTGAGTCAGAGATGGTTCGCAAATCCCTTGATTCCGGGTCCAAGGCCCTGGCAGTCCCACTCTCTGGTTTCGCCGAAAAACTAGGCTCGAAACAGACCGATGGCGAAGGTGCGCAACTACCCCGTCTTGGCAGAGAGCTAGCAAGTGCAGCGAAGGTGGCTGGCGTGGCGGGCATTTTCCACTCGGACGAACTACCAGCATACGGCATCTCTTCGTATGAAGTCGAAGCGGTGAGGGACTCACTATCTCTATCCGAAGAGGATGCATTCGCTCTGTGCATAGCCCCTGAGTGGCAAGCAGAGTTGGCATTGGAATCAGTAGTCTTGCGCGCCCGACTCGCTTACCACCGCATCCCGCGCGAAGTCCGCAACGTCGTCATCAGGAAAGGGCAGCCCGAAGATGGCACCACTACTGCAATGCGGCCGCTACCTGGTGGGGCCAGGATGTATCCTGAGACCGACATCCCTGTGGTAGAAATCACCGAGGAACACTGGGACAGCATCAATGGAGAACTCCCACTGACCTCCGAGGAGAGAAGGGAGCGACTTCAGGGGATAGGAGTCTCTGACAATCAGATCGATGCTATTCTAGGCTCAGAGATGGATGATATCTTGATGATGGGAATCGAAATAGGGCCCTGCGGATGCCCGCCCTTGCCCGCAAAGGCATGGGCCTCAGCAATCCTAGACAACCTACGTGCGGAGGTTGCAGAAGGAAGTGCTAGGGACGAGACAGAGGTGCCATGGCCGGTGCTAACACTAGCCATCCACGCCCGCGAGACAGGAGCGGTCACCAGAGAGGGTGTTGTACCAATGGCTCGAATGCTATGGCTCGAGGGCCCAGATATTGATTCTGGCTTCGAGCACAGACTGGAATGGTTCTCGGCCAAGTCAGGTGAGAACGGTTTCACTCCTGCAGACACAGGAGCAGTCGAGGCAGCAGTCGAGGAAGTGGTGGCCGAGAACGCAGACATGATTCGCGATAGAGGAATGGGTGCGATGGGGCCTCTGATGGGGGCCGTGATGAGTAAACTAGGGGGCTCTGCAGACGGCAAAGCGGTGAGCGACGCACTCCGCTCTAAGATTACTGAGCTTTCATCCGAATAAGATTCAATAACCGAATTCGTCGCCTTCTAAATCCGTGTCCGATTTCGTTGCCCTGATTGCCCTGTTTATCCTAATTTCGATTGCGGTAGCCGGATCTTCTCAAGACGATAACAAACTCAAGTCTCTGTCAATTGCTTGGGTCATTTTCCTGCTGATTACATTCTCTACACTTAGTACCGAGTGGGCTAGGATGACATCAGAACTGGTCGATGATGAGGGCGATTCTCACTACGGACTTCCTGACATCTGGGAAAGCAAACAAGTCGTATGCTTCCACTTCCCCATGGGATACGCTCCAGACGGATATGATGGAGCCAGATATCACATCGATAGCGATGGCACTCAGTTCATGTCTGACTCTGATTGGAACCAAACCGGAGCATGTATCGGCGGATTCACGGACTTTGAAAACGGTCTTGCTTTGATGGATGAGGCAATTGCAGTTTCAGGGGGAGAATTCTCTTACAACGCAACTCAGTACACTTTTGGCATGATGATCAACTCAATTGCAGAAGTCTATCCTTGTGATGTCTCAGCCTGCTCAGATACCGAGGGAGCCTGGTGGGGACTCTTTCATAATGGGCAGTTGGCAACGGCCGGAATCGGCGACCTAACACTGGAGTCAGACAGTGTAATCACGTGGTCCATTGTGACATGGTAAAAGAGAGGTTAGGACAACCATCAATAGCAAGTTGAATCTGACTCGGAGGGAGGCGCACATGTTCGATGCACACGCAGTCACAATTGGACCTCACGGCATGCTGCTGATTAACGCAGTAATGTTGTGTATGATTGGATGGGCTCTATGGAAGGCTGAGCGCAGACTAGAATCTGGAAGTGACTGGATTCTACTACTGATGTTGGGTGTTTTCGCAGTTTCTGGAAGGGTTCTGCTAGACCCTATTCCCAATATCCAACCTGTCACAGTAATTGTCCTGCTAACCGGAATACATTACGGCGCGCCTAGGGCAATTGTACTCGCTACTACTGTTACACTATGCTCCAACTTGATGCTTGGACATGGCCTATGGTCGCTGTACCAAGCTGTAGGGTGGTCTGTGGTGGGCGTTACTGGGGCGCTTCTCTCTGATCGATTACTAGTGAATGGCAGATTACACATTGAGAGACTGGCAATCGTTGCTGCAGCCTCGGCCTTTGCATTTGACTGGATTGTCTCAGTAAGCGCACTACATTCGATGGGAAGCGAACTCCTACTTCCGTACATTCTAGCCGGACTCCCGTTCGATTTGCTTCATGCAGCAGGCAATATAGCATTCGCTGCTTGGCTGGCAACACCTCTTAGCGAAGTCATGACCAAGCACATCAGTGCAACTTCTCCTATGGCGGTGAACGATCCTGTCTCGAGCACCCTCTGAGTTAACAATGGTCTTAGTGACCAGAGCTGATCTGAAACTATCCCGAGGAAAGTTGGCCGCCCAATGCGGCCATGCTGTAGCCGAATGTATCCTAAAGGCCAAACGAGACGATCCTAGGATGCTGAAGAGATACACAGGGGCAGGAGCTAGGAAGATTGTATGCGAGGCGCCTGACTTGGATACTCTCAAGCGACTATATGGGGATGCGAGGATGTGTGGACTGGTCTGTTATATGGTCACAGATGCGGGCCACACAGAGATCCCTGCAGGAACAGTCACAGTCCTCGGGATAGGTCCCGGACTCCGTTCCGAAATCGACCCACTGACAAGCGATTTACCGCTAGTGAAGTGAATAATTGAAGAAAGCCCACCGTAAGCGAATGCTCTAGGTGGGTGGTTTTAACGGCTGGACTGGGAGGCGTTTGCCCCCCAGTCCGCCTTACGTATTTCCTGTCAGTCTAGTTTCCTAGAATGATTAGGCCATCTCGGCGATCTTAACCGAGGCCATTGCGCCTATGCCGACCATTACGCCGTCAAGGACCCAGTGGCTTGCCATAGCAGCTATGTCGCCGCCATCGCCCATCAGGTTTGTTGCCATGCCCATCGAGTTTCCGACCATGGTTCCCATAGCCATCACCACGAAAGCAGTAACCCATGCATCACAGCGAGAGTACACTGTCCAAAGCAGTGCACCACCAGCTATCATGCCAAGAGCAGGCCACATGTCAAACGCCCACATATCTGGGGCGGCAACTGCGGACGACTCGCCCTCAGTGATCATTACCACTGCGAGCACTGCTCCGATAACCTGAGCTACCAGGCGGCTTCCATTGTCCATCCAACTGTCCTGATCAGCCAAGTCACCAGTCATTATGTGACCCCAGGTGATCGCGGGCAGTATGTGGG
>Ga0310344_10000695_pt1 | contig 26066 bp, 24 predicted proteins | sample HC15DNA20200_MG_FD_203801 | JGI IMG/M metagenome (GOLD analysis project Ga0310344, IMG submission 203801) | Marine microbial communities from station ALOHA, North Pacific Subtropical Gyre - HC15-DNA-20-200_MG | ecosystem: Environmental > Aquatic > Marine > Oceanic | place: Pacific Ocean: North...
GGATTCGGAAGTCTGGATAGGTGTCCAGAAAGCGAGGAACGGCCTGAGTCAGAGTAATCATGTGCCTGTAGTTAAGAAAATAAGGATCGGTTAGTACCACCTCGTCTCCTTCTTCTACTAGTGCAAGGAAAAAGAGAGTAATCGCTCCAGCTGCGCCGGGAGTAATCAACAAGTCTTCAACTATCAAATTTCGTGTGTGCAAGTGCGACAGAAGTTTTTGGCGCAGCTCAGGAATTCCAAGTGAAGAGGTGTAGCGATTGAATCCGGCCTGAATCGAGTTCACACAGGCTTTCTTGATGTGGTCGGGGACATCAAAGTCTGGTTGACCGATACTCATGTCAATTGGATCGGTGACTTGGCTAGCGAGCTCAAGGATGCGGCGTATTCCAGAGGGTTCAATGCCTTTAATGCGTTTGGTGAACACTGTCTTACTCCTCTAGATCAAGATGATTTTAGGTGTTTTTAGTTTTGTTGGATTCAGAAATCATTCTGAATTCGTCTACCACACGGCGAGCCTCATTGCCGAGGAAGAATAGATCAGAACCTACCAGAAGTGTTGTCACTCCTCGTTCCAACCAATGTGCCCAGGTTGCCGGATCCAGCGCCAGAGTGCCTATGGCCACCTTATGGGTATGACAAGCATCGACCACTCGCTCTATGGTTTTGACGACTTTAGGATGTTGAAGTTCTCCGGTAACTCCCAGTACTTGAGATAGATCACCAGGACCTATGAAGATTAAGTCTATGCCGGGTACTGACAATATTTGATCTAAATTCTCGAGGGCGTCTTTGTTTTCAATCTGAATGAGGACTGCAATATCTTGATTGGCTCGTTCCGCATACTCTTTCAGCCGAGCCCCATAAGCGTTGGCACGATTAGGAGCCAATCCTCTGACCCCATCTGGTGGGTAATTGCAACACTGCACCGCAGCTAGAGCCTCTTCTTTGCTGGATATCTGGGGGAAGAGAATCCCCTCTGCACCCGAGTCAAGAGCCCATTGGACATGACTTCGCTGAGTCTCGGGCACTCGTACAATAGGGCGGCACCCTACACTAGAGACAGCTCTTATTAAGTTACGGATGGTGCCGGGTCCTAGGGCACCGTGCTCAGAATCTATAACTATAAAGTCGAAACCACACATTCCATGTAGTTCGGCCACTCCAGAAGAAGAGAATAATTGGAAAGACCCCAGGCACAACTCCTTACTACTTAGCAGGGTTGCGAGGCTTTTTTCTCTGTTATCGGCTTCAGTCATGGGCACAGCTCCTTTTCAGGGCAATCACTGGAATAATATGCGAATTATACTGGACTCGAGAGGGGCTGTCTCCGATGGGAGCCGATTTTTATTGGAAATCTTTTGATCACAAAATAAAAACTCATAAGTATTCAGATTTGAGTAGGATTCAGTACTCTGAAAAGTGTTATGAAACAAGCATTAAAGTGGTTTTTTCAGGATGTAAGGGAGTTTTATCAGAAGATTGAAATATGGTGTAATGTTTCATATTGGATTGTCGTCGTTTCATTCCCTACTCATGGAGAGATTATTAATTAGCGATGAGTGTTGCTTTTGATATAGGGCTTTTGCCCGATCGACCTATTGACGAATTGGCTAAACTGGCGGCCAGCGCCGAGGAAAAGTGCTTTGAGGGAGTTTGGATTGCTGACTCGCAGTCTATTTTTCGAGATGCATATGCTGCCTTGACTAACTGCGCGTTGCGTACTGAAAGAATGTTGTTAGCGACGGGTGTGACAAATCCGTTAACACGCCATCCTGCTGTGCTAGCAGGGGTTATTGCCACAGTAGATGAGATTTCCCGGGGTCGCGCTATTCTGGGTATCGGTACGGGTGAAAGTGCCGTTAAGACAATTGGCAAAAAAGCTGCCACACTCAAGGCAATGGAAGAGGCTATTTTGGCAATTCGGAGCCTATTGGCCGGGGAGAGCGCTGAATATCAAGGGACTACTTTGAAATTTTCTTGGCCAACACGAAGTATCCCGATCTATATCGCAGCATCAGGGCCTAAAACCCTGCAATTGGCTGGACGCATTGCTGACGGTGTTCTTTTTCAGGTGGGGGCTACTCCAGTACTGGTTAAATATGCTCTGGATGAGATTCGGAAGGGTGCAGAACAAGCTGGACGATCTTTTGAGGAAATTCAGTTGTGCATGCGCCTTGCCTGTAATATTTCCTCTAATAGGGAAGAGGCACGTCGCCAGCTCAGGCCCTATGCAGCGGCAGCAGCCGTAACGACTTTTCGATCTGTTCCTGCTTCGATAATTTCTGATGAAATTGAGCGAGACGTGCACCGCCTCCGGGAACAATATGATTATCACAAACATGCCAGTGTAGATGCGAGACATCAAGAGCTGGTAACTTCTACCATACTGGACGCAGTTGCCATCGCAGGGACTCCCGAAGAGTCCTTACCCAAGTTTCAAAAGATAGTGGAAATGGGAATTCATCGTATTGTGATTCCATTGACAGGCTCTAATCCAAGCGGTGTCATGAAGGTCCTAGCCGAAGAAATACGGCCGAATCTGGCCAAGTTGGGCAGTTAGTTTTGTCATGGATTCAGTTAGACTAGGATTCAAAGCCTTTGATTCCCATGAGCTTTTGCCCCACATCTTGGCAGAGCGTCTCGGTTTTTACAGAGAGGCCAACCTTAAGGTGTCGTTAGAAGACACAACTTATCGGGATGATGAATATTTTAGCGGTCGGTTTTTTACTCCAGCTTGTGGAGCCGTTTTGCATAGTGCACTTCGAGGCTATCCCCAGAAAGTTGTGCTCGCCGCCACAGACCGACCTATGTTCTGGATCTGTTCCGACAAAGTTAAGAGAATTCAGGACCTCGGTGGTTCTACCATAGCCTCGTTTCCTTTTTCCTCGCCACCCCACACGTTTCTCAGGATCATTCTCAGTCAAAACAGAATCGACCCCGATCGGGATGTTCGGATCCTCCCGGTACGGGATGATTTTGCGCGCTTAGGCCTGCTTATGCGTGGAGAAGTGGATTCGATTGTCCTAAGCTCTGCAAGGGTAGCTAGTGTAAAGAAACTGAACCATATATTTTTTGGAGACCATTTTCGAGTTGTTTCATCAGGTTTGGCCACGACTCAGAAACTAATTGAGGATGAGCCATGTTTGGTGGAAAGGATGGTGGTGGCTCTACGCAAGGGACTCATTGCTCTCCACGAGGAGCCAGAAGAGGCGGTAAATGCTATTAGTGACTTGGTAGATGGCAACTCGAAATATAGTCGAGATATTTATCTGGAATTACGAAAACACTTCAATACAAACGGCCAGACATCTCGAGATCACAGTCAAAATAGTCTCCGCCTTGTAGCAGCTGAATTAGGAATTCAAGATCCACCCGGCGTGGATTACATATACGACTCAGCCGTAATGTTGTCGTGAGCACTGCTTTGGATAAGAGCTGCTATCCGTGACCAATTATGGGTTATCCCCTAGAATTCTAGAGATAGCCAGAGCATAGACTTTGGTGATATTGACCATGGTTTCGATGGTTACTTTTTCTCCATCGGCCTTTCGGAGACCGCTGGAAGGCCCGTAGTTGATGGTTTCTATCCCATAGCGGGTCATAGTCGAGGCGTCGGAACCCCAGATAACTGTATCCTCATCCGGAGGTACTCCCATAACCTTTGTATGGCTTTCTTCTATGGCTTGAACCATTTCATGATCGCCAGAAATCTCAGCTCCGGGGGCCGATACATATGTTTCGAATTGGATTCCTGACTCTGGATATTTCTGACGAAGATGTGTCACAAGTTCCTTGACTTGACGTCGAGCATCCGGCATTGACATGGTGGGTGGGACGCGTACGTCCATGTAAAGATCAGTTTGCTCTGGTGTACGGCTCGCACGCCAGGCATTTCCGCCCTTGATTCCACCTAAATTAACCAGACCAGTTTTGTTTCCATAAGGGGTTTTCTTTTGCCATTGATCGGCCCACTCCACAACATCGTCAAGGACGTTTTTCATCCTTCGGATTGAGTTCTCATGCTGACGCCCCGTACTGAACCCCGTATGCATGTATGGCCCGATAGTTGAGATTCTTACCCACAAAGAACCATAGTGTCCAAGAACCATCTTCATGTCCGTGGGCTCCCCCAGAATGCACATATCGGCTACAGTTCCATGACAGACCATATGCCGTGTTCCAGTTCCATAGCCTCGATATTCACGGCCTGCGAATTCTTCGCCCCATTGAGCCTTCTCTATTTCACCGGCAACAGCTGCAATCATTAGGTCGCCCTTAATTTTTAAACCAGCCTCCCTAACTGCTTTGACAGCGTGGGTATAGCAGACCAGGGCACCTTTCATGTTGTAGATACCCAGGCCGAAAATAGTACCGTCTTTTATTACGGGGAAAGGTTTGTAACCGATTCCCGTCAGATGAGTCTCCTCTCCGCTGTAGGAAGTGTCCATATGCCCGTTGAACATAAGACTCTTACCACCACGAGCTCCCTCCCAGTGACCGATGACGTTTGCTCGACCTTCTTCAACATTTTGCCAACTGACTTCTAGCCCCATTTCTTCGAAAGTAGAGCGCATGTATTTGGCCATTTCCCATTCAGACCCTGTCGGGCTAGGAATGCTGATGACGTCCTTGGACATCTCGATGATGCCTTCTTCGTCCACATTTTCTATTATCTGCTGTTCGATATCAGATTTGTTCATGGGATTTTTCCTTTAACTGGTAGCAAGATTACTGTATTTAGTTTTTCATTCGAAAGTCGTCTGGATACGGGCACATTGCCTTGCTGTCACCGTTAGTTATTAAAAAATTGTCTTCAACTCGCAATCCTCCTCCGCCCTTCCAATAGGCTCCGGGTTCGATGGCTAGCACCATATCTTTTCGGATAGTAGTCTTGGCTGCTTGATGGGCGTAGGGGGGCTCGTGAGCTCGGGCACCTACTCCATGTGCTACCGGGTGAGAAGGTTGCCCTGGGTAACCACCAGCTGCGATTTGATTTCGGATCATGCGGTCAACCTCTCCGAGAGGGGCGCCATCTCGGCAGTGCTGGCTGGCATTCTTCATACATTCAAGTAGAAGGTCGAGTAAATCTGAATACCGAGCAGTGAGTCGACCTGGACAAAGATTCTTAGTCAGATCGGTCCAGTAGCCATCAGCACAAACCCATAGTTCGACGAGGGTTGGTTCGTTTTCGGCAATGAGATTTTTCCCGGTTGCCGTGAAAGTAGCGATTCCGGGACCGGACCAAACCAAAGCAAAGGCGCGAGCCATCTCAACCTGGTCACGGTATCCTACTCCTACAGAATGGATGTGTCCCTCGATCAGAGCCGCTAACTCACTTTCTGTAGTCTTCCCAGGCTTGACACGATCTCGGGCATGTTCCATTCCGATAGCGGCTAGTTCGTTGGCTAGTATCATACGCTCTATCTCTTGCTCTGTTTTGATCATGCGAGCTTCTACGAGCAAAGGAACAGCGTCTACTACTGACCCCGATATACCTCCAAAAGCTTGGAAGTAATCTTGTGTGAATACCGTGGGTTCTCCGACCATACGGTCACAAATCTGAGATCCTTGAGAAAGTTCGATAGCTACAGTATCGGTCAGATCCCTTTCTTGCAGAACCTGTAAGGCTAGATCTAATGAGCGTGCCGTAGGAGGTCGCGGGTCCGACTCATCGTAGAATCTGAAAAGCCGAATATCCTCTGTCCATGCAGTTTGATATGCCTCATCTTTCTGGGGCTCGATTACTATAAGAGTCGGTTCCCCCTGGGCTGGAAAAACCGCCATTGCATAGCCCTTCATAGGCCAGTAATTGGTCAGATAGAGAACATTATCTGGGGCTCGGACTACGAGTGCACTAATTTGCTGCTCCTGCATCCGTTTTTGGATGCGCTGCAGTTTTAAGTGGTCAACTGGAAAGGCCATTCTCTCATTTCCTCTGATCTTTGTTTTCGTCCGTCCATGCCCAAGAGGTTTCCTTGGCTTTTACGAGTTGGAACAAGGCTGTGTGTAAAGGTGCCGACACACCAAGACGTTGAGCTTCACGGGCGATTGCCCCTCCTAGGAATTCGACTTCTGTTTTAAGTTGGTTCCTGATGTCGTAAAGCATCGATGGTGGATGATTAGTCTGAGATCCAAGTTGGTTCATTTCAACAGGGTCTTCGTGTAGCTCTACCCCTGCGGCACTAGCCACTGATTTTCCTTCTTCCAAGAGGGCACGTAAAAGGTGTCCTAAATCATGAGGAGTATTCTCACGAGAAAAAAGTGGGCAGTGAGGTAATTCTGTGAGCGCGGCTACTGCATTTACAGAGGCATTGAATATCAGTTTAGACCATTGGGCTGATCTCGCATCTTCGAGTGCTTCTGCTCTTAGGCCGGATTTGTTTATCAGGTCAGCTGCCTCCTGCACTTTCGAGTAGGGAGTTCCTGATGGTTCAAATGGGCCAAGCCATGTGGCGGTGTTTAGTTCGTACTGCACATGCGTATCGCTGTGTTTAGTGCCACTCATGAAGGTGGTGCCCCGAATGATTTGGCCGGGGGTGAGGTGAGCTAGAACTTCCTCACTTCCCAATCCATTCTGAGCTGAGATAATACAGCCATTGTCGAAATGATTAGACACCGGAGCAAAAGCAGCTTCTGTCTGCGTGGCCTTCGTACTGACGATACCCAGATCAAAGTCTGGGAGTTCTTCGGGTATGGTTGTTGCGGTTAGATTAACTTGAAAGACATGCCGCCCCGAGACGCGCAGACCGTGTTGGTTTAGGGCATCGGCATGTTCACCTCGTCTTACAAAGGCGAACACTTCCGTAACTTTAGCCAAATGGGCTGCAAAGAGACTACCGATGGCGCCAGCCCCCACGACACAAACATTTCTAATCATGGGAGTCACTATAATTCAGGAAGGATATGGTAGTTACAGGTGTTACCCTCTCAATCGAATACCCCGCCGGCATCAGGTACGTGTCTCTAAGCGAACACTGTTGTCCGTGTTTCCATTCTTTGCCGCCTGAGTTGCCTGAAAGATTGAGTCGGCTGTATGGTGAGAGTCCTTGATGATTATGCCCATTCCTTGAAAGGCATCCTGCAGTGCCGATGAGATGGCATGCAGAGGAGCACCTCCGCCTTCTCCCATGCCTTTTGCGCCTGAAAAGGTGAAAGGGGAAGGTGTTTCCTGGCTGTCATATTTTACGTCGGGAATGTTGACCGCAGTAATGGGAACGTAGTCGCTAAAGGTGCTAGTTACCATGTTTCCGGCCTCGTCGTATTGGCAAGTCTCGTAGAGTGCGGCTCCAATCCCATGTGCAGTTGCCCCATCCACTTGACCTTTTACGATGGTCGGATTGATGACAGTTCCACAATCTTCCACCGTCGCGTAGTCCAGAATCTTAGGCGTACTCGTAACCGGATCAATTTCAATAACAACAATGTGAAGCTGTGAGGCATAAGTTAAGGTTAGATTTCCGTATTTCCGCTCCAAATCAGGAACTTTGAAAGGCGGGACATAGATATGTCGACAGTTCAGGGTCATCTCACGCAATTCTTCCGGAAGAACTGCATTATTGACATTGACCATATTAGCTAGTCCCCAGTAGATGATTGACTTATCTGATCCTTTGACGCGTAGCTCGGGGCCCTGTTCTCCACTACCGAATTCAAGTTCCGAAATTTCTGCTTCCAAAGCCAAAGCTGCCAAAGCCAGTAGTTCCTTCTTGAGCTTCTGAACAGCTCCGTGGACTGCTGAAAGGCCGGTTACTGCGAACTGGCTGGCGTAGGTTCCGGAGTGTCCAGTGTATGTGTTCCATTCAGTGTTGAATCCGGTCCGGACCACTACCATGTCGGGGTGGATATTCAACTCGTCGGCCACCAATTGTGCAGTGGTGGTTTCGTGTCCTTGTCCCTGAGGAACGCTGCCGAGACTGACAACAAGTTGACCATCCATATCAACTTTGATATTTGCCGCCTCCGAGTTCCCAGAGAAGGGTGCATGGGGATTAACAATTTGGGATTGCCCAAAATTGTTCGTCCCAGAATCAAGAGTAGTACCAATCCCAATCCCTAGAAGACGACCTTCCGCCCTGGCTTCTTGCTGTCGCTCTTTCCACTCCTCCCATCCGATCAGATCTTTAGCCTTCTCCATTAGGCCGGGGTAATTACCCGAGTCGTAAACACAACCGTTAGGAGTTGTGTAGGGGAATTCTGAAGGTTGGATGTAATTGCGTAACCGCATTTCATCTGAAGGAATGCCCAGTTGGTGACCGCACAGATCAATGACCCTCTCCATAAACCATAAGTGCTGTAACCGAGAGTACCCACGGTTAGGAGCACAGGGGCATTTGTTCGTACAGACCTGTGTGAAATCTATACGCACATTTCTTACTCGATAGGTTGCTGGGACAACCTGCGACCAAATAACACATCCTAGAGGTTCGTAGCGAGGATAGGCACCGCAGTCATCCATGTGCTTGGAATCAACAGCCAATATAAGTCCTTGTTCATCAAGAGCTACACGTGTGTCGGTGTAAGTACGTTCGTTTCCGTGGCCACTGGCAAGCATATGTTCTGAGCGTGTTTCAATCCATTTAACTGGCACTCCCCCAGCCTTACGAGAAGCGTAAGCACACGCAGCCATCTGGGGGTAACTTGAAATTTTAATTCCAAAACTCCCCCCAATGTCGTGTGTTTCAACATGGATTTGCTCCAGACGGACCCCCAGGGCTGGGGCCAATAATTGAATACCAAAAGTAGGGAAGGAATTATTGCAAACAAAATGAATTTTGTCGTAGCCCCAGGTTGCTATGACGGCATTGTTTTCCAGCGGAGTACTGGAGAATCTATGGAAATGTAGGTGGTCGATTTCTACAACATGCGCCGCCTCTTCAAAGGTTTTGTCTACCTCCCCCCAATCGTAAACGCCGTGCCAAATCTTGTTAGTCCCGGCGGTGTCGTGGAGTATTACAGAATCGCTGGCAGCTTGAGCTGCATCCACCACGGGTGGCAGCATCTCATATTCAACTTCCACAAGTTCTGAGGCGTCTTCTGCTTGCATGCGGGAAGTGGCAATAACAGCAGCGACAGGTTCTCCCTGGTAACGAACCCGGTCCGTTGCCATCGGGTAGTCAATGATGTCGGCTCCTGGTGGAGGCCCAATCTCCATGAAAGGTTGGGCCATCTCTGCGATTTCTTGGCCTGTTAGCGTAGCAACCACTCCCGGTGCATTCTCCGCGTTGGATACATCTACTGACACGACCTTGGCATGGGCATAGGGTGAGCGAACAAATTGTAGATAGCAGACACCTGCCATGCGGAAGTCATCGACAAACCTCCCCTCGCCTCGGATTAATCTAGCATCCTCCTTGCGGGGGACCGGTTTCCCGATCCAGGTCGAACCATTGTCACTCACGAGAAGCCTCTCCTTCTGCTGCTTTTCTTGTCATCGCTTATAGATGTCTTTCCCATAGTGTCCAGACCCATACGCTAGCCTGTTTGGTACGCTGCATTCCTCAAGAAGTTGGTTTACTAGACAGGGCACTCTGAAGTCCATCGATCAAACGCTGCAAGTTTTTTTGGGCTAGAGGTTCTAAGAGACCTCCCGCGATAGAGGCAATTTTGCCAACGATCTGTGCTTCCCCTTGCCAATGCACTTTAGTCCCAGAACTAGTTTCTTCCAGATCGAACTGCGCCGTCAGTTCCGCCGCTCCACCAGGTAATTTTCCTGAACCTTTGAAGACCGCTTTTTCCGGAGGTTTGTTTTCAAATAACTCGAGTCGAATTAGAGCGGTGCCACGGATATTCGATACACCAACACGAAGCTTTACAACGAAGCTTTTTTCATCCTCAATCTCGAGGCTTTTGAAGTCGGGGAGGAGGGGGGCGAACTTATTAGGGTCGGTGAGGAAGGCATGGACATCCGGACGCTGCCCGGGGACGATGAATTCTCCATTTGAACGTATAGACATTTCAGTTCCTTAGTCTTTGGGCTCTCTCATTGTTTCAGCAGCATTGCGGATCGAGCTGAATATGTTTTGGTATCCAGTACACCTACATACATTGCCGGCGATTGCCTTACGGATCTCTGAATCGCTAGGATTGGCCTTGTTTTGAAGCAAGAAGAGTGATGACATCAAAAATCCAGGCGTACAGTAGCCACATTGGAGCCCGTGGCAGGCGCTAAACGCTTCCTGAAGTGGATGTAGTTGGTCACCTTTAATAAGTCCTTCGACGGTGAGGATTTCGCCCTGATCGGCCTGCACAGCAAGCACGGTACAGGATTTGACCGTTGCCCCATTGAGCATCACTGTACATGCACCACAGTAGGTTGTTTCACACCCGATGTGAGTACCGGTTAACAGAAGGTCATCGCGCAAAAAGTCGACCAGAAGCAAACGTGGCTCCACTTCACGATTATATTTGGTGCCATTGACCTGTACCTCAATAGCAACCTTTTGGATGTCTTCAGGCATAATAATGGCTCACTTTCACTTGTTCTCCCTGGCAGCGTCGTACTGCAACCTTTATTGCCTGTTTCACAAGGCTGCCGACAAGAAATCGTTTGTATGCCTCTGACCCGCGCATGTCTCCCTGAGGATCTGATTCACTAGCCGCCGCCTCGGCTGCACGAGCTATCACATCCTCATTTAGTGTCTTGCCTCGCAACTCATTAGCCGCCTCGAGGGCTTGGATTGTAGTCAATCCCACGCAGCCCATTGCTATTCGAGCATCCTTACAAGAACCGTCTTCTTCCAGTGTCATTTGCACAGCGGCACTAGCAGATGCATAGACTTGGGAGCTGCGTTTGAAGGCGAAAAAAGCCCCACTGCTTCTCGGGGATGGAGCCGTAAAACTAACCTGACTGACTAACTCATCCTCCTCCAGGTCTGTTGCATAGGCATCAACGATGAAGTCAGTTAGTTTTAGAGTCCTTTCGCCTTTTGGTGATACGCATGTTATTTCGCTGTCCAGTACCAGCATGACCGGGGCCCAATCACCTGCGGGGTCGGCTTCTGCCAGAGAACCTCCAATGGTACCTCTATTTCTGACTTGGTGGTCGGCAATGCCTGAAGAACAGTCCCCGATGATTGGGACACTTTTCGCTACTGAGGAAGACTCGATTTGGGCGTGTTTTGCTAAGGCTCCTATACTGACCCGTTCTTGTTCAGTTTGGATGAAACTTAGTTCTGTGATGAATCCCAGGTCGATGAGATGTTCGGGTGTTGCCAGGCGCAGCTTCAGAAGCGGTATTAAACTTTGGCCACCGGCGATGACCTTGGCATCATCTCCAAGCTCAGAGAGCATAGAAACGGCCTCGGCTAGGGAACTTGCTCGATGATAGTGAAAAGCGCTTGGGTACAATTTGGTCTCCGGTTTAGGGGTACTCAAAGGTTATCATAAATCGAGGCTTTTTCAATGGATGAGACCTAGCTGTTAGAAAGCAGGCCATATCACTTGTTTTTTCACCTGGAAACTGGAGTATCTTCTTGGCGCATGACATTCTCAATTTGCTCGCATAAGGCATTGGCTTCGTTTTTGTTCTTAAAACCTTGAATAGAAACATCGAGTAATACCTTAGCGTAGTTTCCCATGACAACTACACGGTCTCCAAATTGGATCGCTTCTTCGAGTTGATGTGTGACGAGGATAACAGTCATTTTTTGTTCTCTAGCAAAAAGGTGAAAGTCCGCACCCAGTTTTTGGCTGGTTATCTTATCCAGCTGGCTGAAGACTTCGTCTCCAAGTAGGATTTTGGGTTCAAGGGCAAAGGTGCGGGCCATTGCTACTCGTTGACGCATACCGCCGGAGAGCTCTCTGGGGTAAGAATTTTCGAAACCCTTTAAGCCCAATTTATATAACCACTTCTGAGCCAACTCGACTCGACGTGCTTTGGTTACACCGGCTATTTCTAGTCCAATTGCGACATTTTGCAAGGCTGTTCGCCAGGGCAGCAATCTATCTTGTTGAAAGATAATACCTAAGATGCCATTCAGGTGATCATGACGGATGTCGGGCTTTTGGCCCGCTATTATTACTTCTCCGGAGGTAGGTGATTCTAATCCCGACAATAAGCTAAGCAGAGTAGATTTCCCGCAGCCTGTAGGACCTACGATGAAAAGAACCTCTCCAGAAGGTACGATAAGGTCGAGACATTCGATTGAGACGATGGTTTGCCCATCGCTACGGCGCGCAAAGGTTTTTTTTAGACGGCAAACCTGAATGGCAGCGCAATCATCAGTACTGATTGTTGAGGTTTCGGATCTGCTGTCATTCATGCAATATCCCGCCAACTCAAAAATCGATTTTCCAGATAAGAAATGCAAAACTGGGTTAGTAATAGAATTGCCACAAGCACCAAAGTCCAGGCAAAAATATCTGCTATCGAGAACTGACCTTGAGCTACTACGAGACCATAGCCAATTCCCGAGGTGGCTCCGACCAATTCAGCAATAGTCACGACACGAATAGCTAGACTCAGATTGACCTTCCAGCTAGTTAGGGCTGCCGGTAACACGGCAGGCAGGGTGAGTTTCTGAAAGTACTGGAGTTTTTTAGGGCGAAGAGAATGAACCATCTCTTTCCAATCGGTTGGGATGCCCTTCATGCCATTGAGCATATCTACAAGAAAAACTGGGCAACAAACGACGAAGAGAACAAAAAAGATCCGGAACTCGACACCTCTAAACCATAAGACAGCGAAAAGGATCCAACAAATCACTGGGACGGCCATTACCACGTTCAGAAGTGGATCTACGTATCGCTGCAGACGGGGAGAGGTGTCTAGCAAGATCGCGGCAGAAAATCCGACGACGAATGAGAACATAATAGCAACAAAGACACGCAGTGTGGTTAACACAATCCAAGAGGGCTTTAGTTGTAGGATGTGTCGGAAGATTACCTCCCAGCCAGGTATCACGAAGTCGGGGGTTAGTAGAGCCAGAATCTGCCAACCGAGGGCTAGGCCTCCGAGAGCTATAGTGGCCTCTAGATTTATTTTCAGCTTAGCGGTTTCTACAACTCGAGAGGACAGTGCCTTGGTTTCGGCTTCGAGATCACTCAATTGGTATCAGTCCTGAATCTGAAAGCTCGGTTTTGGATTGGTCTGCGGTCATTCGAAGCATCTCCAATACACTTTCTCGTTGTTGACTGGCGGGTTGGATTTGGAATTCGATGCGTCCCTCTTGTAGGGCTTTCAGTAAGACACCCTGAGGGATATTAAGTGCTTTACTCACAATTATATCACTGGCAGCCGGCTGTTCTCTGAGGAAGGCTGAGGCGTCCCTTAAGGAAGTGATCCACTGGTTCGCTCCTCCCGGATTTTTTTTCAGCCAGTCCTCTCGTACTAGAGACATGAGTAGCCAACCGGTGCCTTCGGCGATTTCCTCCCAACTTTCAGCCGCAGTGAAAATCGGACGGTAAGAAGGGTTCTGAGCGAGAGTTAGACTAGCAAGGGGCTCAAAAATCAAGATAGCAGAAACTTCTCCGCTTTTAAGATGAGCCCTGGCGACAGTTGGAGAGCCTTGAATAACACTTACCTCTTCGTCCAAATTCAAGCCTTGTGCTCCAGCTACCAAACGCAGTATGTGGAATTCGGAGGAACTTAGATCGGCTGCCAAGCTTTTCCCACGTAGATCAGAAAGACTAGAAACAGTGGGATCAGAAGTAATCACTACAAGTGAAGCCAGCGTTGCGAAGGTGTTGGTTGCTTCTATTGGAACACCTTGCTGACGCATCTGCCAGGACACGTGTATTCCTCCGGCAATGGTATCTACTTCACCGGTAACCAACCCTGCATAATAAGCGGCCACATTGCCGTACTCATGCACTGCCAGATGGAATCCATTTGCTTTGTCGAATTGTTTCTCCCGCACGATCGAGATCATGACCGATGCCAGTGAGGGAAACGAAAATGTGCCGGTCCGGAGAACTAGTTCCTGGTCTGGATGCTCCGGAGGACGACATCCGAATCCCAGGGCAAGGCTTAGAATTAGCAATCCTCGTGACCACACTCTTATTTGCCTTACCTGGACAGTTATGCAGTCCATGAAACACCGCAACAGTCTCTCTGGGAAGGATTGGGACATGTCAGACGAAACATAGCAAATTATCCTGAGGGATAAAAGAAGGTCAAGGTTGCGGCCATCTTGCATCGTTGAGTGAGTAGATGTCCTTCGGGAACGTTGACACCTGAACGCTTTGTCAATAAACTGCGCCACCTACATAACTAGAATTACAACTATCTAGGCGGGATATTATGCGACTTGTTTCTTATCAAGCTAGCCCAACTGAGCGAAGGATTGGGGCTCTAACCGACTCTGGCCAGGTTGTCGACCTCAATTTAGCCTCGGCCCTTTATCACAGAGAGGTATCTAATGAACCAGCCTTTTATAGATTGGCCAATGCAATAGTACCTGCTGATATGGTGTCGTTATTTGAAGGAGGGGATTCCAGTCTAAATGCAGCGAAGGAAGCACTGGAATGGATTAAAGGGCAGGGGGGAGACGTGGTTGGGCCTAACGGAGAGCAAGTTTGCTTTCCGGTCGAAGAAGTCCAGATAAAAGCCCCTATTGTGCCGCGCAAGTTTTTCCACACCGCCGGTAATTTTCGGGAGCATCATGTGGAGGCCGAGCGGTCAGGGTTCTCACATCCTGTTAGGCCTTGGATTGTTTTCTTTCAAAACATTGACGCTATCATCGGTCCAGGAGAACCAGTCGTATTCCCTCAGCATCTCACCAAAGAACTCGACTACGAATTAGAGTTAGCCGTTGTTCTAAAGAAAAGTGGGAGTTATTTTTCTCCTGAGGAAGCCGAGGATTACATTGGAGGATTTGTCATTTTTAATGACATCACAGCCCGAGACATACAGAGGCGTGAGATGGAATCAGGTGTTTTCAGTTATTGTAAGGCCATCGATACATTTTGTCCTTTGGGTCCTCATATAGTTACAGTCGATGAGGTTAAGGATCCCCATAACTTGGCTATGGAGCTGAGAGTCAATGGGGAAGTTAGGCAAACATCTCATTCCAGTAAGATGTCAGTGACGATCCCTGAGATACTCTCCCACTATTCAGCGATGGGTTACAGTGCTGGTGATGTAGTATCTACAGGGACTGTTTCGGGAGTGGCTGCTTTCAGCGAAGACCCAGAAGCCTGGTTTCTAAAGCCGGGTGATGTTATGGAATGTGAAATAGAAGATGTGGGGATTCTAACGAATCCGGTCGTAGCCTGGGAGAAAGGTTCATAGGACCTAGAAAGGACCTGACGTGGGTATAGATCCAGAAGCATTACGAGATCAGGTATGGGTAGGTACACTCAACTCGGATCATGCTGCAGACAGTTGCTTTCAGGATGTCCATGTAGGTTTCTACGATACAACCCTCAGGGACGGTGAACAGACGGTCGGCGTAGTCTTTGACCCCGATCAAAAGGTTGAGATAGCACGTCATTTAGATGCGTTGGGTGTAGAACGAATCGAGGCAGGATTCCCCCGAGTTTCAGCCGAAGATTTGGAAGCTTTTCGTCGGATTTTAGACGCTGAACTAAATGCTGAAGTTTGGGGTTTTTCTCGGGCTCTGAAAGGTGATGTGGATGCTCTTGTTGATTTGGGAGTTCGTCATGCCGTCATTGAAGTTCCGACCAGTGAGATAAAGCTTGCAGCCTATGGATTGACCCACGAGAAGGTGATTCAAAGGGCTGTAGATGCGATTAGATACGCTGATGAAAATGGCATTTCTGTAGCTTTTTTTGCAGTTGACGGTACTCGAACGGAGATGGCCTTCCTAAAGGATATATATCAGGCGAGCTTGGAGGCTGGTGCTCAAGAGATAGTAGTTGTTGACACTATTGGGGCTTGTGGTCCAGAGGCTGTTGAGATTTTGATAGGCAAGGTTCGGTCTTGGGTGGGTTCTGATGTTCCCCTTCATTTCCATGGCCACAATGATTTCGGGATGGCTACTGCCTCTGCGATCGCTGCCGTTCGTGCCGGTGCTAGGTGGGTTCAGGGAACAATAAATGGGATGGGTGAACGTGCTGGTAACGCTGATATCTGTGAGATTGGGATGGCACTAAGCTGTCTTTATGGTGTTTCGGTAAATCTGCAGTTCGATAGGGCTTTGAAGATCTCGAAGCTAGTACAAGAATACGGCGGTTACGAACTTGATGCTTGGAGGCCGTTGGTGGGCAGGAATCTTTTTGTTCGGGAGAGTGGTGCTGTAGTTAGTCAGTTCCACATCCCTGAAGCCATTGAACCCTTTTCAGCTGAAATTACTGGGGCCCCTCGAGGAATTGTTTTGGGTAAAAAGAGTGGACTAGCCAGTATCGAGCTAAAGCTGAAAGAACTAGGCTTGGAGCTCAACAAGGAGCACCATCCAGTAGTCCTTGCAGAGGTCAAACGTCTTTCTGTCTCGGAAAAGGGACTCGTCAGTGACACGCAATTTCGAGAAGTAGTGGAAACTCTTAGCGGAACTGACTAAAGACCCATATTTCAATCCTGGAAGTGGGGCAGTACTGCTTCCCCAAACAGTTTCACTTGCTCCAATCTATCGTCTCCCCAGACCTCTAGTAGTATGTGAGTGCAGCCAGCATCGCGATAAGATTGGATGGCTTGGATACATTCTTCCGGAGTTCCGGCGATTGGACAGACTTTCTCCAGTGTCTCATCTGAAACTGCCCGTCCAGCCGCCTGACGGCCTCCTTGCTCCATAGCTTCCGCGATGGGTGCGATTTCGTCAAAGGTCAACCCTGCTTTTTCTAAGATGACGTCGGCGGAGCCTCGGATGTTTTGTACCTTGTTAGCCAAATACATAGCAGCCATTTCTCTGGCCCCCTGTTTCCCGGCATCTGAATTCTCGTTAATACTGCCGACTACGACACACCCTAGATCTAGATTGTCCGGATCGCGACCAGCCTTAAGAGCTCCTTCTTCCATTCGGGTTCTGGAGAACTGGGCAAAGCCAGGAGTGGTGATACTTGCTGTGAGGAGTCCATCCGTTATTGCCCCTGACATTCGTTGTAGGACTGGACCCGTAGCGCCAAAGTAAATCGGCGAATCCCAATTTGGACTATGTGTGCCATCTCGCATTGCTGGTACATCGGCCGAGAAAACCTTGCCCTGATAGGAAAAATCTCCTCCGGAAAGTATTCCACGAATGACTTCAACGGCTTCCCGCATGACTGTAGCTGGACCTATACGGACACCACTTTCTCCTTCGCCGATGTGCTTCATGAAAATTTTAGATGCACCTAGCCCCAGTAGGAAACGATCCTTTCCAGCTGTTTCCTGGAGGACGCGAGCTTCCATGGCTATCTGTGCAGGATGTCTTGTGTAAGGAGAAATAATGCCCCAACCGATTCCTATCGAACTTGTTTCCCGTGCTGCAAGTGCAGTGATGGAAGTCGATGATCGCGCTTCCATCGAGTGTTTTCTCCACCAATGATAAGCCTCTGCCAACCAGAAGGTATCGAAGCCAGCTTCTTCACAGGCTTGGGCCATTGCAATTGTTTCTTCAACAGGTTCCATACTCAGTTGCAGAACCCCAATCCGGAAGGGAATACTCATTTTGTCTCCTTTTGTAAAGTCATCTCGGTATAGATTGAAATGTAATTTTCCGGTGTTATCAAGGGTTAGTCCAGGAATATTCCAACCCTTTGACAAGTCCTCTCACTGTTTCATGTAGGGGCGTAGGGACACCGGTTCTTTTTCCCCACTCTACGATTGCCCCGTTCATCACTTCTACCTCTGTGGGCCGGCCGGCAAGAACATCCTGAAGCATGCTGGCATTATGTTTCCCCGGAGCCTGGGCACCTTTTAGGACCATATCTCTTGGGTCTCCATGTAGGTCAACGCCGGCGGCTTCTGCGACACGTTCACCTTCTTCTATAAGTTTCTCGAAAAGTTGGCCTGTGGGCTCAAAGTAGGTCGCTGCGCCGTGGTGCAGTAGGGTGAGTGCCCCTACTGGGTTTGTGGCAGCATTGAAGATTAACTTGGTCCATTGAGCACCCCGAGCATCTTCTAAGGGTTCGGTTCTCATGCCACCTCTTGTGATCAAATCTGCCAATTCTTTCACCCTTTCAATAGGAGTGCCACTGGGTTCAAAAGGACCGATCCAGGTGTCTCCCGCTATATCATAACCGACCTTTCCAGGTTCAATGATATGGCCAGCCGGGAAGGTTGTACCACGTATTACGTAATGCACATATTTAGCGAGAATTTCTTCATTCCCAACACCGTTTTGGACTGAACACACCGCTCCCTGATCAGCGAAGATATGAGCCGTACTCTTGATGGCAGCTTTAGTATGATTACTCTTGGTCGCGACCATGCCATACTGACACTGGGGAATTTCCGAGGGATCGGTTGTAGCTGTAATTTTGGCCGTAAAATCAGCAGCTCCAGACAGGGTTAACCCCGCCGCGTTGATTGCATCAACATGTTCTTGAGAAACATCGAAGGCATAAACGTTTACTTCTTCCAGGCGGGCGAGATGGGCAGCGAAAAGACTGCCGATTGCCCCACACCCGACAATACAAATATTCATAGCTTCTCCAGCCTTAGAGAAAATACAGATTTATCCATTGGGAGGGAGTTCGCCTCCTCTATACAGTTGCCACGGAATCTTGGTTAGGTTTTCACCTTCTTTTTGTCCTACTCGAAAAGTATCTTGAGTGTATAGGCAAACAGTCCCTTCTTGGTCGACCACTTGTGGATGGTAGGAGATGACCATATTTTCTTTAAGCTCGATATCAACACTGGAGCCGATCGCGGGGTGTTCCAACATAGTCATTCCGATCGAATGGCCAGTTAAGTGTCCCAATTCGAATCCGTGCTTTGCTAACACCTCCGCTCCGGCTCTATGTACGGTGCTCGCGATTTCTCCCTCGCGCATGACAGAACGGGCTGCTTCCATGGCCTCAGGATAGATTTCTTTCATTGCGTTGGATACCTCGCTGAGTTCTCCTCGGATCACAGGTCTCGAGAACTCAACCCAGTAGCCTTCCTCGGCAGTGACCTCAAGCGAATACAATAAAAGGTCGTCGGCGTTAACGACTCTTCCTCCTGGAACCTTGAAATGAGCTTCAGCTTGGCCATCGGTCCCCGAGAGTACGATGTTCATCATCCGGGGGCCAGCACCTCCCGCGAAGAAGCACTCTACGGCTGGTGCCATAACCTCAGCCTCTGTCATGCCTGGTTCGTATTTCTCAAGAAGTTTCCAGAAGCCTTTCTCTATAACCTTCATACTGTTGCGAACCCCCACCAGTTCTTCTTCGCTCTTTACTGCACGAGCTAAATCAAACTGTAAATCGAAGGGGGTAATTTGAAAAGAACCCTCACTGATTGCCTGGAAATCTTTTACGGTCATGACATAATCAAGTCCGTAGACACCAAGTCTTTTTATGCCTCTATTTTCTAGATACTGTCGAATCCAGTTTCCAGGGACATCTGCCCAAATGTGATCACGGACCCAGGGTTTTTTCTTGTCTCCAATCCAGCGAGCCTCAGCGGGGAATATGATGTGAGGATCTCTATCTAGTTCCATGAGTACGCAGACGTGACGGTGAACAATCTCAAATCCTGAAACATAACGAACGGCACCCTCGAATCCCGTATATTCAGTGCCGCAAACGACTAATGCTTCAAGACCTTCCACTTCCATTGCGGCTCGGATCGCTTGCATGCGACGTTCAATCTCTGTTGTGCTTACCATAGAGTTCCTTTTCGATGCATCAATGCTTGATAACAGTTACCTCTGTTGGTCCGGTTTTGTTAAACTAATCACCAGTTCCGATCAAAGTCAACCGGTCAGTCGAACCTGGTGAGGACTGATCTTACGAGGCAACATTATACGTAATTGTTTCGGCGGACCTCGTTGTTTGTGAGTATGATAACGTTATGACCCCAAATTCTATAGGATTTCTAGGCGGCACAGGTGAGGAAGGTCGTGGGATTGCCTTACGACTGGCTTCTGGAGGACAGGAGACTCTAATAGGTTCGCGCTCCTACGATAGCGCGCGTAAGGCAGTCAATTGGATTAACGAGCAGGCAGGGCAAGAAGTTGCCACGGCTGCAACAAACATCGAAGTTGTCGAAAATTGCGAAGTTCTTTTTTTGACAGTTCCCTTTCGTTTTGCCAGCGCAGTCATTGAAGAAGCCAGGGATTCCTTTCGGGAAGGACAGGTAGTTGTGGATGTCACGGTACCGTTAAGTTTCGAGAAAGGCCCCCATCTATTGTCCTTGGAAGAAGGTTCAGGAGGTGAGTACATCCGTTCACTGCTTCCTACTAATGTTGGCCTTGCTGCCGCGTTTAAAACGCTGCCCGCACATTTACTAGTAGATATTGATAAGCCTCTTGATTGTGACGAATTTGTTTGTGGTGATTCTTCCGAGACGATAGAGAAAGTAATGCAGATTGTAGGCGAGATTCCTGAGCTCCGATGGATTAATGCGGGTCCACTAAGCTCTTGCCTGTCCTTGGAGGCAATGACCCTCCTTGCGATCAGATTAAATCGCAAATATAAAAGCCGGCTAGGAAGGTACCGCTTTCTTGGAATCTAAGCTGTTGTGAAGGCGATGACTCCAAAATGATTGTGATGCTGGCTGGTGGCATCGGCGGTGCCAAACTTGTAAGCGGTTTCTACCTGGGGAATTTAGCGAGTGAACTGACGGTCATCGGAAACACTGGTGACGATCTGAAGTTCCTAGGTCTCAGGATCTGCCCTGATCTAGACACTATCGTCTACACACTTTCCGGGAAGGTTGATCCGAAACGGGGCTGGGGGCTAGAAGGCGATAGTTTTTCGACTCTTGATGCCCTGAAAATTCTTGGTGCCCAAGATTGGTTTCGTCTTGGTGATCGAGATTTGGCTACCCATGTATGGCGTTCTTCTCTTTTGGCCGAAGGGCTAACTTTGACTGAGGTTACGAGGAGAATGTGTCAGGTCTTTGGAGTCGAATGTCGTCTTCTCCCAATGACAGATACGTACGTTCCAACTGAGATAGTGACAGAAATAGGCGCACTTCATCTGCAGGAGTATCTGGTCCGCGAGCGATGTCGTCCGAAGATCCGCCAGATTCGTTATCCTGGAATCGAGGAGTCGAAACCGTCTGTAGCTGTAGAGGAATCCATCTGCAAGGCCAGCGTAGTCATTCTGTGTCCAAGTAATCCTTTCATAAGCATTGGGCCTATACTTGCTGTTCCAGGAATTAGAAGTTGTCTACGGGATACAGATGTACCGATTGTAGCGGTTAGTCCAATTGTTGCCGGGAAAGCCTTGAAAGGTCCGGCTGCAAAGATGTTAGAACAGCTGGGTTACGATGTGAGTCCGACCTCCATTGCTAGACTCTATTCTGATTTTTTAGACGTATTTATTTTAGATGAAAGGGACGAAATTTTACGAGCCGAGATAGAAGATATGGGTATTAAGGTGCAAGTTCTAAATACCGTAATGTATACCCTGCCAGATAAAATTGCTTTAGCTCGTGATATTTTAAAGTCATTGTGAGGGTTGTACTACTGCCTTTAAAAAGACCAGATGGAGCCAAGCAGAGGCTGGCGGGATTTTTAAACTTTGAGCAGCGTGAACGACTATTTTGGGCCATGTTAGAGGATGTAGCTATTGCAATTGAAGAGGCGACTCTGCCCGATAAGATTGTGACCGTGACTAGCTCAGAGCAAGTCCTGAAATACGCTCGGGGTCGAGGATGGGAGGTGCTTCTCGAGTCCGAACAGAGATCAGAAAGCGCATCGGTCGATGATGCCTCCCTTGAATTGTGCCGCCAGGGAGTGAATTCGGTTTTACGTATTCCGGGTGATGTGCCTCTCCTCTGTGCATCGGATGTGGATGAAATTTTAGATCACTCAGAGTTCTCTCAATCGTGTATCCTCGTGCCCTCCCGTAACGGGAAAGGCACTAATGCTATTCTCAGGACCCCCCCAAATGTATTTCCGTCTCGTTTTGGTGAAAACAGCTTAGAACTTCACCGCATGGAGGCGGAGAGTCGAGATGTCAGTGTGAAGATACATAAGAACGATCGACTGGCCTTAGATGTGGATACACCCAGCGATATCGAGTTGTTGCTGAGTACATCCGGAGGTAGTAATGCAAGGGATGTGTTGAAGGAAATTCTTTCGATGAACGCTGGTGAAGGAGTGCTTAGTAATTTCTAATGCAGGAGATTCGGATTCTTCCCCTGCTGGGGATACCTGAGATTAATGACGGGGATGATATTGCGCTACAAATCGTCCAAGCCGTCCGCAAGGCTAGCCTGGTAATCGATCCAGGTGATGTTGTAGTTGTGGCCCACAAAATTGTTTCAAAGGCGGAAGGTCGGGTTAAGGCCCTTTCTGAGGTGAAGCCCTCTTCTCGCGCCCAAAGATGGGCTAATGATTTGGGGAAAGACCCGCGATTGGTGGAGTTAATATTACGGGAGTCCCGGCGTATAATTCGGATGGAGAGAGGGGTATTAATCAGCGAGACCCATCAGGGTCAGATCTGTGCTAATGCGGGTATAGACCTCTCTAACACACAGGAAGAACATGCCGTGCTTCTCCCACAAGACCCTGATGAGTCTGCAAGAAAGATCCGGGAAAAACTGAAGTCGATAGTACGAGCTGATGTGGCTGTCATAATAGCTGACAGTTTTGGTAGGCCCTGGCGGGTAGGTCAAATCAATGTGGCCATTGGAGTCTCCGGAATGAATCCATTAACGGATCACCGTGGAACTATGGATTCCTCTCATCGGCAGCTACGAGCATCAATCCTGGCATCTGCAGATGAGTTGGCTGCCGCTGCGGAACTGGTCATGGGAAAGACCCAAAATATTCCCGTAGCACTTGTAAGAGGTTTTGGGTACGAGGCAAAAGAGGGAACTGGAAAGGCTTTGTTGCGCCCTCCAGAAGAGGATCTTTTCCGCTGAGAAAGATCCGCGTGTGCAAAGGGAGATCACGAAACCTAGCAGCCCCTTCCCATAGTATTGTTCTATGACGAGTCGCATACGGGTGGGTCTATTATGTGGAGGCCAATCTGCAGAGCACGAAGTGTCCTTGCAATCCGTACAAAACATCATTGATGCACTCGATATGGAACGTTTCGATGTCGTAGTTATCGCTATCGACAAGAACGGTCGGTGGTATTTATGTGACTCCGGACAGTTTTTGAGTCACGCTGATGACCCTAGCTGTGTGACTCTTAGGACCAAAGGACTGGAACGTGTAGTGTTGCCGCCTTGGGCCTCCCCCGGTTTGATCAGTGCCGAGAACGGTCAGTTGTGCGCCGAGGTTGATGTTTTATTTCCTGTCTTACACGGGCCTTATGGAGAGGATGGAACCGTACAAGGGCTTTTAAAGCTTTCCCAAATACCTTTTGTTGGAGCTGGAGTATTAGCTTCAGCGTTAACCATGGATAAGGTTTTTGCCAAAAGATTACTTCGAGAAGCTGGGATCCCTCATGCGGCAGGACAGGGGGTGCATCGGGATGAAGAACCGTCTTTCCAGGAGCTCGAAGCTGCCTATGGATTGCCGCTGTTTATCAAACCGGCCAACCTTGGTTCGTCGGTAGGAATCAGTGTTGTGTCTAATGCTGCTGAGTTCTCAGAGGCTATGGATAATGCTTTTCGATATGATCATATGGTTGTTGTTGAAGAAGCAATTAAAGGGAAAGAAGTTGAATGTGCGGTTCTAGGAGACACTAATCCAATAGCCTCCGTAGTAGGACAAGTAGAGCCCAAACACGAGTTCTATTCCTATGAGGCCAAATACCTAGATCCGGACGGGGCTAAGCTACGGATTCCAGCAGATATTTCCGATCAGGAGGCAGAAAGTGTACGTCAGCTGTCACTTGAATCATTTCGGATTTTTGGGTGCTCAGGGCTGGCAAGAGTAGATTTTTTTATTCGGGAGGGGCACGTAATTTTTAATGAGATTAATACCCTTCCTGGATTTACCCGTATAAGTATGTACCCTAGGCTCTGGAAAGCTTCTGGAGTGTCGTACTCAGAATTGATTACTAGACTTCTGGAGAGTGCTATCGAGCGAGCTTCTCGGGACAGTCAACTCCAACAAACTCTCTGATTTGGAATCTGGGAAAAGGGCGTCCGGTATCTCACCGAAAACTTGCTCCAGTTAGTAGACTCAGTACCGGTAGTGATCGGGTTTGTAAGGCCCTTCTGTAGATATACCGAGGTAGTCTGCCTGGTCCGATCTCAATTTGGTCAAAACAGCACCGAGTTTTCCTAGATGAAGCCTAGCTACTTTTTCGTCTAGATGCTTCGGGAGTACGTAGACCTTCCGATCATAATTGGTGTGGTTCTTATAGAGTTCTATCTGGGCAATCACTTGGTTAGCGAAACTATTGCTCATTACGAAACTGGGATGACCGGTAGCACACCCTAGATTTACCAGACGTCCTTCGGCCAAGATGATTATGCTATGGCCATCGGGAAAGGTCCATAGATCTACCTGTGCCTTAATGGTTTCCTTGACCGCAGCCGATGATTCTAGCCCAGACATGTCAATCTCGTTATCGAAATGGCCTATGTTGCACACAATCGCCTTGTCCTTCATACACTCCATGTGTTCAAGAAGAACGATCCCCATGTTGCCTGTGGCTGTTACAAAGATGTCAGCCTCTTCAACCACGTCTTCCAGGCGGACCACCTGATAACCCTCCATGGCGGCCTGAAGGGCACAGATTGGATCTATCTCTGTGACTAGGACGCGGGCTCCTTGTCCTCGCATGGCTTGGGCACATCCCTTCCCAACCTCTCCATATCCGCATACCACCACTTGCTTACCTCCAATCATGACATCAGTACCGCGCATGATGGCATCTGGTAGAGAGTGTCGACAGCCATAGATGTTGTCGAATTTACTTTTGGTAACACTGTCGTTGACATTGATTGCAGGGAAAAGAAGGCTATTGTTTGAAGCCATTTCATAGAGTCTATGGACGCCCGTTGTGGTCTCTTCACTTACCCCAAGAATGTTGGGAACCATGCGGTGCCAGAATTGGGGATCCTCCGTAATCCTATTACGCAGTAGGTTAAGAATGACTTGCATCTCCTTAACATCAGTACTTTCGGGATCAGGTAATATTCCACTGCTGGCATAGGCTTCCTCGGCCTCGTACCCTTTATGTATGAGAAGCGTTGCGTCACCACCGTCATCTACAAGAACAGTTGGACCGCCTTCAGAAAATTCAAGGGCTTTTAGAGTAGCCCACCAGTATTCCTCCAAGGTCTCGCCCTTCCAAGCGAAAACAGGTATACCAGCAGCAGCGATCGCTGCTGCTGCGTGATCCTGGGTACTGAATATGTTGCAGCTGGCCCAGCGGACTTCAGCTCCTAAATCGCGTAAGGTCTCGATCAATACGGCAGTCTGAACTGTCATGTGGAGAGATCCAGTAATTCGGGCTCCAGCCAGAGGCCGATGGGCTCGATACTCTTGGCGGATTGCCATCAGACCGGGCATCTCGTGTTCTGCTAGTTCGATTTCTCTCCGGCCAAAATCGGACAGCGATAGATCAGCAACTTTGAAATCTTGGGTAACTGTAGTGGACATATTTAATCCTCCTTATACCTCATATTATAGTGTTTCTGGAAGAAGTTTTCGGGAGCTTAGGATCCTCAATACGTGAGTTCATGGACCTTGCTGGGTATCATTGACACTAAGGAGCTCCGGGTGCGAGACTCGTATCTATGGAGGATAATGCCTTCCTTCCCATTACTGATCCGAAAGAGATAAAAGCTCTCCTCGCTGAACTGCCTCTGGTTGTTAATGAGGATCAGTTCGTCGATCTCGTGACAGGTTTTCCGCGCCGCTACCTTTTGAATACGCCTAGACTGGAGTTGGTTAAGCACTTTTTACTTCTTCAAGGCCTACTCAATCAAACAGCTATTTCTTCTATATCGAGAGAAGGGGATGGCGAGCACTGGACACTCGTCTTAGCAACACGCGATCGAGGGTCTCTTTTCGCTTCTGTCTCTGGCACTCTGAGCTGCTTCGGTGCCAGTATTCATTCCGCTGAAGGATTTGCTAACCGAGTCGGACTGGGGCTGGATATTTTTCAATTTCAAGATCCTGATGGCC
>Ga0310344_10000696_pt1 | contig 26056 bp, 21 predicted proteins | sample HC15DNA20200_MG_FD_203801 | JGI IMG/M metagenome (GOLD analysis project Ga0310344, IMG submission 203801) | Marine microbial communities from station ALOHA, North Pacific Subtropical Gyre - HC15-DNA-20-200_MG | ecosystem: Environmental > Aquatic > Marine > Oceanic | place: Pacific Ocean: North...
ACCGTCGATTATCAATATTAGAAGGTCTCATCCCACTAATATAAATAGTAACACAGAGTGCAATTTTTAAGCTCTAGTTACGCAAGAAAACTCAACTAGTATCTAGCACTGCTTCGACACGCTCCACAAACGTTCGTTCGAAGTTTTTTCCTGAAAGAGGCAAGCATTCTGCCAACTTATCGGAACGAAGCGATGTAAGCTGTCTTTTCGCGAGTTGCCGAGTTGCCGCTACCGCGCGATCTCGTGCTTCAGTCCAACTATACTCACCATCTAGATACGCCCACATCTGCCGATAACCCACAGCTCGCATCGCAGGAATAGAAGGAGACAAGTCTCCACGGCCTTTGAATTGCTCAACTTCCTCGACAAAACCAGCCTTCGTCATTGCATCGAAACGCTGCTCAATTCTTTCCGCTAGGGCATCCCGATCATCGGGGAGAACAGCGAACGTTTTTATCGAAAAACTACTCTCTGCGCGACGACGCCGTATCTGGTAGGTTAATGACTCACCAGTCAGCTCAAAGACTTCGAGCGCACGTTGGATACGTTGCCTATCACCAGGTGAGATACGCTTAGCCGCCTCTGGGTCAATCTCCGCCAGGCGTTCGTGTAACGCGGGCCATCCCTCAGCAGCAGCCTCAACATCTAACCGTGTTCGAATCGCTAAATCAGCTTGGGGGAGATTCGCTATCCCATCTCTGAAAGCACGTAAGTATAGATGAGTACCGCCGACCAACAACGGTAACCGTCCGCGATCTTTTATTTCTACAACACTCTTTCCAGCGTCGCGTACAAATCGACCCGCCGAGTAAACGTCCGAAACATCGATAATGTCAATGAGATGATGTGGCACATGTTGGCGAACGACTACTGGCGGTTTAGCAGTACCTATATCCATTCCACGGTAGACGAGCATGGAGTCCATACTCACGATCTCGATCGGCAGTTCCTTCGCCAACTTTAACGCTAGCTCCGTCTTGCCACACGCGGTGGGTCCAGTTAGACAAATACAGTCTATATCCGTACCCGAGTTGCTAGGCGATATTCTCACTGACCACGAAAAAAAAGTCGGTCAAGTTCTGCGATTGAAATCTGCGTCCATGTCGGACGTCCATGATTGCAATGATCACCACGCTCAGTTACCTCCATTTCCCTAAGCAGAGAGTTCATCTCGTCTATATCCAATTGACGATTCGCTTGAATTGCACTGTGACAGGCCATCGTAGCCAAAACGTCGTTGGCAATACCCTCAACGCGATCTACATCTTTAGAAGTCAGTAGATCGCCAAGCACATCGCGGAGCAACACTTCCACTTCGGTTCCCATCAATAACTGGGGGACATGGGTAATCTGAATTTCTTCAGGTCCACGGCAAACAGCGCCAAACCCGAGCCGCTGGAGCTCATCCGCATAAGTGTCCACCGCTTCAGCTTCGCGCTCAGACACGCTAAGCGAAATAGGCACAAGTAGAGGCTGCTTCTTTAGTTTATCAATGCCCAACCTATCTTTTAAACGTTCGTAGGTAATTCGCTCATGAGCAGCGTGCATATCAACGATAATTAATCCTTCACTATTCTGCGCGAGAACATAGATCCCCGCTAGCTGTGCAAGCGCAAACCCTAGTGGCGGTAGCTCCTCACCTACGGGTTGTGCTAGAGATCGAGCGTGCAATACGTCAAACAGCGGTACAGCATTTCGCACTGAAGTAGTCGCCTCATGATTCCCAGAGAAACCTAGCGGTCGCTGTTTTTGAGGATAAAGTTGCTTATGACCAGTAATCTGCACTGGTGGCCGAACTGCATCCCGCCCTCCTGATTCAAGCGTGCTACCGAGCACGGCTTCGACCGTACGAAAAACAAAATCATGCACAAGCCGTGAATCTCTGAAACGAATCTCTAGTTTAGCGGGGTGGGCGTTAACGTCTACACGACGGGGATCCAATTCCAAAAACACTACGTAAGCTGGATGGCGCGCCTGAAACAACACATCCTTATAGCCAAGGCGAACGGCATGGCGAAGCACTTTGTCACGCACGACACGACCGTTAACGTAAGTGTACTGCATGTCTGCTTGACTACGCGAAAATGTCGGATCGGCAAGCCAACCGTGTAAATGTAGCCCTTCTATTTCTCGCTCAAAGTATCGTGCATGCTCGAGAAAACCTTCCCCACATACATCACTGATTCGTGCTTCGTGATCTTCACGACTGACAGCTGGTGGCAAAGTGAAATTTACGCGATGGTTGTGCCTAAGTTCCCAAGCTATATCGAAACGCGCGAGCGAAAGGCTGCGCACAACATTATCAATATGCGAGAATTCAGTCCGCTCTGTACGTAAAAATTTTCGACGTGCCGGCGTATTGAAGAATAGGTCACGAACCTCAAGCGTCGTTCCTAGGGGGTGAGGCGCTGGCTTGGGGGCGCTAAGCTCACCACCGTCACAATCAATCTTCCATCCAGTCTCTTCTTCTAGTGCACGCGAAGTGAGCTTTAGACGCGCTACCGATCCAATACTCGGTAGTGCTTCACCGCGAAATCCATATGTAGTTAGTCCCTCTAGACCTTCAAGACTGTCGATTTTGCTCGTCGCGTGACGCGCTAGCGCTAATGGCAACTCATCCTTCACAATTCCTACGCCATCATCACGGATACGAATTAATTTCGTCCCGCCTGCATGAATCTCAATGTCGATCCGTTTCGCGCCCGCATCAAGGCTATTCTCGACGAGCTCTTTTAGTGCTGATGCAGGTCGTTCGATAACCTCGCCTGCAGCGATTTGATCGATAAGCTGTGAGTGAAGTATACGTATAGTCACGTGCGCTATTGTAGGAGCGACTGCCTCGCCGCGAAAGGCTAATACAAAATAACCACGGCACCCCCGCACCTAACCTCTTCGTTTACCGTCATCTCTTCAGAAACAACCACCTGACCGTTACAAAGAACGCTAAATAGGTATAGCTAAAATCTGCCCGACCTGAATAACATCGCTCGTTATCCGATTATAGCTCTTGAGCGTCGCGAGACGGACGCGATAGCGTTCCGCGATCTCCGACAGAGTTTCGCCAGAGCTAATAACGTGTCGAATTGGGCTTTCACGACGTGGTGGAGGGTGAGAGGCTATATAACTATCAGGTGGAGGATAATCGCGGAAGTAATCAACTATGCCGTCTTGGATAGCGCGCGCAAGGTCCTCTTGGAATTTTTCGTCATTGAGGGCACGTTCTTGGTCAGGGTTAGATATATAGGCGGTCTCAATTAAAAGTGATGGAATATCTGGCGACTTAAGCACAAGAAACGGAGCCCTCTGCACGCTATCCCTTCGTATATGAGTCACACGCCGAATTCGATCAATAAGATAACCTGCGGCAACGGAGCTGGAGCTGATTGCTGCACTCTGAGACAAGTCTAATAATACACCGGCAAGTACATCGTCTTTGTCACTCAAAGAAACACCACCGAGCAAATCGGAAGCATTTTCACGCTCTGCGAGAGTACGCGCAGCTTCGTCCGTCGCGCCCTTCTGCGATAGCATGTAAACCGTAGCGCCACTCGCACGACTATCTCTAAATGCGTCCGCGTGGATTGACACAAACAAATCGGCTTTCGCGCTATGCGCCTTCCTCATGCGGTCGCGAAGCGAAATAAAGTAATCACCGTCTCGAATCAATAGCGGACGCATACCAGGCTGCTTCGCCACTTCTGTAGCGAGCCGACGAGCAACAGCGAGCACTACGTTCTTTTCATGGACGCCGCGTGGACCACTCGCTCCAGGATCATCCCCACCATGACCTGCATCGATCGCGATAATCAGATCCCGGCCGCCGTTTACTCGAGCCTCTGGTGCACGATGGACAATTGAAACCGTAGTTAGCGGCATTAAGTCGACAACTAGACGGTAACCGTAAATATCATTCGGCTCTAGCAGAAACGTATTAGCTTTAACCTCACGAGCGAGATCTATTACGACGCGTAGGTCTCCGCCAGACCGAGTACCCGTTCTAATACCTGTTATCAAGCCACCAGATTCTGGGACCGTATTTGTCAGAACTGTCTCGGCATTCGCTAAGTCAATAACGATCCGATTAGGTTTTTCGAGCGAGAAGACCTTGTGCGTCGTTGTTGCGGAGAGATCGAGAACAACTCGGGTCGACTCGGGACCGGACCACACACGCAACCCCTCGACTTCTGTACTGGAAACGTCGGCGACACCACCGAATATCATTAACAGCAGACAAACGAATCGAACATTCAACCTCAAACCGACTCTCTCCATTTACTAGGATGCTTATATTCACAATTTCCTATCAAAATTTCAATCTTTATTCTTAAAAAATATAATATTAGGAGATATTTCTAAAATAATATTAAGTATCTTCCGCTAACCCTTTAAGAGCAGACTCTCCGCGAGGGGTCAAAGCTCGTAAGCCCAACTTTCGCCCCTGCTCACCAGCATAATCCAGGAAAATAGCCAAATCGCAGCGTGCCACTAACTGCGGGGAGCGCTCGGGCCATTCCAAAAGCAACCAAACTCCGGGTTTTCCAAGCCAGTCACGCAATCCTAGCAACTCGATCTCAGCGGCAATCTTGGATTCATCCGAGCCATCCAGTCTGTACAAATCGATGTGAACGAGCGTGAGCATCTCAAGAGGATAGCTCTCCACTAACGTATAGGTCGGCGATGGCACACGACCGGTATAACCCAAGCCCTCTAGCATACCTCTCACCCATGTCGTCTTACCGCTACCGAGGTCACCATGCAAGCCGATGATTAGCGACTCACTCCCGCAATCTAACCAAGCTCGCGCTACCCCGCCAGCTCGCATCTTCAGGCTGGACTCCGAGTCGATATAAAGTATTCCCTCTGACATTAGACTGGGTTAGACCAACGACGAATATGTGGCATGAGGTCGCGCGCAAGTAAACCACGTTGCCCATCTTCGGCCGCCGTGTCCCCAGCTAGCGCATGAAGCAGCACACCAACACGCAAAGCCGTAAGGTCGTCTCCAGTTTGAACTCTCACGGCGCCAACGATCCCAGCTAAGACGTCTCCCATACCGGCTGCAGCCATGCCTGGGTTGCCGCGATCACAAATAGCAACCCCTTCACTAGCAGGACTCCCAATCAAACTATTAGCGCCTTTAAGCACTATGCTAGCCCTATAACGGTCGACAAGATCAAGCACAGCCTGCTGGCGGTCAGCCTGAATTGCCGCCACGTCACATTGCAGCAAACGCGCAGCCTCCCCTGGATGAGGAGTTAAAATCCAGTTATCGCGTTGCCTATGCTGTTTTGCAAGCAGGTTGAGCCCATCCGCATCGAGCACGACCGGTAGCTCCGACGCGAGAACTCGTTCCATGAGACCCCGCGCCCAATCCGATTGCCCAAGCCCAGGTCCGACAACTACGGCATTCGCGCTTTCGATCAACGTATCCAGATCAACCGGTTGATCAATAGCACACGTAATTATCTCAGGACGAGCGGAAAAAATACCTGCCGTGCTCTCGCTATGCGTCGCGATACGGACAATACCCGCACCTGCCCGCATCGCAGCTTCGGCAGCCAGGAGTATTGCGCCGACCATCCCTGGCGAACCACCAACTAGGAGCAAACTACCGTGTGAGCCCTTGTTTGATGAAGGCCGCCGTGGCGGTAAAGCTTCACGCAACACCCGCAAGCTTAAGCGTTCTAGCGTGTGCGTACGCTGAGTGTAAACTTCTTCTGGAATCCCAAGATCAGAAAACTCTAGTGTACCGCGATAATCAGACGCTAGACCGAGGAAAAGTCCCAACTTTAGACCAACAAAGGTTATCGTGACATCAGCATGCACCGCACTGCCCATAGGCACGCCCGTATCGGCATGCAACCCCGTTGGGATATCCAAAGACAACACAGGATTAGATACCGCGTTCATGCTAGTGACTGCTGCTAAATTAAAACCATCTAACTCTCGATCTAGACCGGTTCCAACTAGAGCGTCTACGATTAGGTCGTCCCCAAATAATAGTTCACCGTTCGGAATTTCGGTTTTCCCACCTGCAGCTCGGAAATCGCGCCATGCTGTTGCCGCCGCACCGGTAAGACGCTCGGGCGCTGTAACTGAAATCACACGAGCATCAAGACCCACTGCAGCCGCCAGGCGAGCCAGGACGTAACCGTCACCGCCATTATTACCGGCACCACAAAAAATCGACAACCTCTTTTTTTCCGGCCAGTGTCGCTGAACACAGGCGAGAGCCGCATCCCCGGCACGGCACATCAATTCGTAGGCAGAAATGCCAGGTTGAGCGATCGCTATGCGATCTAGTTCACGTACCTCTTCGGTCGTGTATATCTCTACAGGGAGCTCAATCATCTACACGATTATACTGCCCGCTCAGAGGAGTATTAGTTATATGCCTGAATCTACTATGTCTAAGCATCGCCTCAAGCGCCTTTCTGCGGCAATCAAGCAGCACGGCAAAACAATAGGCTTTCAGCAAATAGGTATTAGCGGCATCCATCTCAAAGAGGACGAACGCCGGCTCGAGTACTGGCTCGAACGCGGACGACATGGCGAAATGGACTATATGGCGCATCATGGATTGAAGCGCTCACGCCCTGAACTACTCGTACCTGGCACAGTACGCGTAATCTCTGCACGTTTAGATTATTGGCATCGTAATACCTCAGATGCCAACGCAACACTACAAAATAAGAGACGCGCCTATATCTCTCGCTACACACTAGGACGCGACTACCACAAAGTACTTCGAGGACGCCTAAAACAACTAGCACGATTCATAGAGAGCCAAATCGGTTCTTTCGGCTTCCGCGTATTCGTCGACAGCGCACCCGTAATGGAAAAAAGTTTGGCACGTAATAGCGGTCTCGGATGGATTGGTAAACACACAAATCTTTTAAACCGAAAAGCCGGCTCTTATTTTTTCCTAGGCGAACTCTTCACCGACATTCCACTTCCTACAGACGAACCGGTTACTGATCATTGCGGCAGCTGCGCCGCCTGTATAGATATATGCCCAACTCAGGCAATCGTCGCTCCATACGAACTCGACGCGCGCCGTTGTATTTCTTATTTAACAATCGAACTCCGCGGCCCAATCCCGGTTGAATTTCGCCAAGCGATCGGTAATCGGATCTTCGGATGTGATGATTGCCAACTAATCTGCCCGTGGAATAAATTTTCTCAACCAACGAAAGAAAAGGATTTTAAGCCTCGTCACGGCCTAGACAATGCAGCACTCGTCGATCTCTTTCGTTGGACAGAAGCCGTATGGGAATCTGCAACGGAAGGCAGCGCTTTACGGCGGGCCGGTTACGAGGGCTGGCTGAGAAATATTGCCGTAGCTCTGGGCAACGCGCCTTCAGACCCAGAGATTCTACAGGCCCTACAAGAACGCCAACACCACCCCTCCGCGCTCGTCCGCGAACACGTGGAATGGGCAATTCTTCAACACACGGGGCGCTAACTATTTCACACTCGTGAAAAAACCAAATCTATCTAGACGCGTACATTATCGATGATGCGTGCATGTCCTAGCTTCGCCGCACCAAGCACTATACGCTTATCATCGGGTTTAAATAATCCAGCTGGAGCCAAATCACAGACGCGCCGAACTGTGACATATTCGGGCTCCAATCCAATCGCCGCGATTTTTTTTATAGCAATCAACTCAAGCTGAGAATAGTTCGTTTCTCCTTTTCGTAAAGCATCTGCTAACGCTAACAGCGATGCATAAAGTGTCGGCGCAATACTACGCTCTTCTGCGCTTAGATAGGCGTTCCTTGAACTCATCGCCAACCCATCGGATTCACGGTGTATTTCAACCCCAACAATTTCTATCGGCAAATGCAGATCCCTAATCATTCGCTCTAACAATATTTTTTGTTGATAGTCCTTATCGCCGAGCACAAGGACATCAGGAGCCAACAGATTCAACAACCTCAGAACAACCGATGCAACTCCGTTGAAATGGCCTGGTCGCATTGCGCCACAAAGATCCTTACTAAGCGCAGGCAACTGTATCGACACGGCAGAATCTGTGCCGTACGGGTAGATTGTGTCTACGTCCGGCAGATAAAGAAGATCAACTACACCCTGCTCCACGAGTACCGCCATATCATCATCGGGTGTACGCGGATAGCAGCTAAAGTCCTCGTCCTCGGCAAACTGAACGGGGTTCACGAATATACTGCAAACAACCTGATCGGCACTTAAACGAGCGATATCGATTAGTCTAAGATGCCCCTCATGAAGGTTCCCCATCGTTGGAACTAACGCAACACGGCAACCGGTAGAACGCCACAAATCTAGTTTTTTTTGTAAAGAACTCGTCGAACGAGCAGTTAAAAGTGAATACAAAATAGATACCTGAATTAGAGACGAGAAATTCTATCAAGAGAAACAGTGTTCCTTAGCGGGATAACTTCTATTGCGGACTTCACTAACGTAGGCCTCGATAGCGGCAAGCGGCGAATTGGGCGCTTCCATGTAATTTTTAACAAAACGCGGCGTGCGGCCTTGGGTTATTCCCATCATATCGTAGAGCACGAGAATTTGACCGTCTACATATGGCCCCGCCCCTATTCCAATAACGGGAACATCTAGCATCTTACTAAGAGTTTTTCCGACTTCGTTCGGGACACATTCAACAAGTATTATATCGGCGCCGGCGTTCTGTAGAGTAAGGGCGTCATCCGCCATCTTTTTAGCGGCACCACTGTCGCGCCCTTGGACACGAAACCCGCCAATCTTATGTACCGCCTGGGGTCTAAGTCCAACATGAGCACAAACTGGTATGTCGTGTTTAGAAAGGCACTCAACCACAGAAACCTGATCGCGCCCACCCTCGAGCTTAACCATTTTCGCGCCACCTTCCTGCATGAGTCGCACACCGTTTTCCAATGCCTGATCGGACGTCGCGTAACTCATGAAAGGCAAGTCCGCAACAAGAAAGGCATTGCGCAACCCACGCGCAACGGTCCGCGTGTGGTAGATCACGTCATCTACCGTCACCGGCACTGTCGTGTCGTGACCTTGGATTACCATTCCCAACGAATCTCCGACTAACACAAGATCCGTACCTGCGATATCGACAAGCTGGGCAAAACTCGCATCGTATGCGGTTAGACAGGCGATCGGCTTACTATTATTTTTCATTTTCCTTAACGTCGAAATATTTACAGGTTGGGAATCCATTTCCCGCTGTTGTAACTGCTTATACATAGTCGGCCCTCAAAGATCTCAGGCAATCGTCTCAATTGCGGAATTAAAGAAGTGTCGGCCCCGCTCTATTCGACCGATAGCACGCAGCAACTCCTGGTAATCAGAATCGCGATGCACCGGGTCGATAGCCGCAGCATTGACTATGAGCAACGGCGCTTTGTCGTACTCGTAGAAGAACCCAGCGTACGCTTCACATAACCGCCGTAAATATGATTCCTCAATAAACTGCTCATAAGATAATCCTCTATTCGTGACGCGGCGCAAAAGAACGTCGGAAGGTGCCTGCAGGTAAACAACGAGATCCGGAATCGGGGGTTGTAGATCGAGAGATCGATAGACCTGTTCATATAGATCGAGTTCATTACTATCGAGATTCAACTCTGCGAATAGTCGATCTTTTTCCAACAAAAAATCTGCGACGCGAACCGGCGTGAACAGATCTGACTGGCGAATCCCTTCAATTTGTCGCGCACGTTGAAACAAAAAGAACAATTGAGTTGGAAGCGCTACGTTTCGGCGATTGCGATAGAAACGCTCAAGAAAAGGATTTTCGTGTGCTTCTTCGAGGATCAAGTGGCTATTGAAACTCTCAGCCAGACGTCTCGCTAGACTCGTCTTACCCACACCTATTGGACCCTCTACTACAATGTAGCGCGGACCACCTTTTGAATTTGTGTCCTGTTTATTTGCCATTTTGTTACGAGCACCGTCTTATGCGCTGTTCAGTCAAGGCTAAGGATACTCTTGGAATCACCAACTATGCTACCGAGTCGCTCCTGTGCCCGGGTCGGCAGAAGTTCGACTCCCGCGCGGAGACCTCTTAACACCAAAGACCTTGCGTTGATCCCTTACAGACATTACCTGGACCTCGGTCCACCAATCTGCCAGTTCTTTATCTTCCTCACCACACTGAGTCCGCAACAATAGAAAATCATAAGCAGCCCGAAAGCGCTTGTGCGACAGCAGCCTTAGCCCCCGCATGCCACGCCGCCGTCCGAAGCGTCTCTGCATGACAAGCATATCCTTCATCGGAGTACTGAATCTTTTCGGATAGGAGGTATAGTTCTGTTGCTCCGACACAATTTCTTCAGAGGCATCGAGTAGCGCTTCTATTTCAGTCGCCTTCCGTTTTTTAACAATTTCGGTAGCACGCTCGCAAATCGGGTGCCACAACAATACCGCGTAGAGAAACATTGGTGTTACGGGTTTCTTTTCTTTAATTCGTCGATCGGTATTGGCTAGTCCTAACTGCAAGAATTTCAATACTGATCCTTCTGGATCACGACACAGCAATTCTGCTGCATGCGGCCATAAGTATGACAAAAGGTCATATTCAATTAATAACTCTAGGCTACGCAACGCGTGTCCTGAATGGAATAATTTTAGGGTCTCATCGAACAATCTTGCGGGCGGCACATCTCGAAGTAGTTTACCGAGTTTACGGATGGGTTTAGCCGAATCCTTAGCTATTTCGAAATCAAGTTTGGCAGCGAAACGAGCCGCTCGAAGCATACGAACTGGGTCTTCGCGATAGCGTGTTTCTGGATTACCGATTAACCGCAATCTCCGCTTGGTAATATCCTCCATACCAGACGTATAGTCCCAAACCGTAAAGTCTGCGGTATTGTAATAGAGCGCATTGACTGTGAAATCACGGCGCCAGATATCCTCATCAATCGAACCGTATACGTTGTCCTGAAGAATAAGACCGCTATCTGCCTGCCTGCGATTCTGATGCTCGTGGGTTACTGCAGCACGAAAGGTAGCGACCTCGATAATCTCTCTACCGAAATGGATATGTGCGAGACGAAATCGACGCCCAATCAAACGGCAGTTACGAAACAGAAGGCGAATTTCTTCTGGCCGAGCATCAGTCACGATATCGAAATCTTTTGGATTCAGTTTCAACAGTAAGTCGCGAACGCCGCCGCCAACTAGAAAAGCTTGGTAACCCGCATTACCCAGACGGTTAAGCACCTTTAAGGCATTAGTCGAAATATTTTTCCGGCTAATGGAGTGGCCGGAGCGCGCAATGATGGTAGGGTCAGGATGCGACTGGGAGTCCGTATCGTTCAAGCAGGTTCCGTTGGCGAGTTTCACCGATTCGTAAAGCTCGGGTATCATAGCAGCCCCGCAGATCAACGACATCCACGCTCCCTTCGTCTAGCGGTCCAGGACGTTGCCCTCTCAAGGCAAAAACAGGGGTTCGATTCCCCTAGGGAGCGCCAACAAAAGCGTACTAGTCAGCCAAATCCTACAAAAAGAGCGAAATAAGCTTTTATTGGCAACTATTGTTCGGGATCAGCGCTTAGTTTTTCCGCAACGGGCTCCGGCACATCCCAAGTTCTCGCCCAGTAAATGAACGGCGTATCAAAAGCAGCGATAAAGACCTTGAACACATACTTCGCTATAGCGAGCTGAAACGCGTGGATAAGATCGAAGATTCCCCACCAGACAATAACAGCATAAAGCACCGTATCAAGTGCCTGAGAAGTCATCGTTGAGAGATTATTACGCAGCCAGAGATGTTTCCCTTGCGTCCATTCTTTAACGCGATGAAAGAACCATACGTCGAAGCTCTGGCTAATTAAATAGGCAAGCAATGACCCAAAAACAAATCGAGGCGAGAAATCAAGCAACCGGGAAAATGCGGCATGTATATCTCTAGAAAGAGCTGCTGACTCGGGACGTATAGAAGGAAGATAGAGTAAGCTTAGGCTCATCATTAACACGATAATGACGCTCACACCAAAGCCGAGCAAAACAGCCTGATTAGCCACAGCGCGCCCGTGTTTCTCGCCAAGCAGATCAGTAGCAAAAAAAATACTTGAATAGAAAATGACTCCTAGACTAGTCTCCATTCCCATGATGACGGTGAGCTTTGGACCCTGAAGATTAGCCAGCAGTATCGCAAGCACTATTGCCGCTACTAGGCCGATCCGACCAAACAATCGGTACATTAAAAGCGTCAGTGATAAATCTACTGCTAAAGTTACTAGCCACAGTAGATTCTGATGCTCGGAAAAAAATGTGACCAAGAGTTCTGGAAACATTAAACCATAATGCCTTTTATTCTAAGTTTTGTCCCTCGAGCAAAAAACCATGCTGCCTGTCGTCCTCAAACTGAAAATACCCAACGATAACGCCACTATCGTTGATGTCTGTGGCAACAGTGCTAACTGCCCCGGGGAAATCTAGCGTCTTAAACCGCTCACGGCGCATCAAGAAACCGTGAACCCCACTACCGTCCTGGAAAGAACCAACAATATCGCCCATAGCGTTAATTCCCTCGGCACGGGTCTCAATTGCCTCGGGGACATCAAGGCTCACGTACTCACCCTGCTCGCTTAGCATAAACCCATGCGTTAATCCGAATTCATCCTCGTAATATCCAACGATGTCACGGGAATTATTGATGCCACTTACTACCGTCAGGCGAGCACCGGGAAAATCTAAGGTAGAAAAGGTAACTACCCGCCTAATGAAACCGTGAGTCAGGCCGACCGCGTCCCCGTAAGACCCTACAATATCTGCTCGCCCATTTATATCGAGCCCTCTCGTATCAGTTGCTTCAGGATAACTAAACGGTCGTATCTCACCTCTACGCCTCAGAAAACCATGATTGGTACCCGCAGTATCACGGTACCACCCGGCAATACTGCCATGCACGTTAATTCCTCGAAGGCCCGTGTCAACGGCACCGCTAACGTCGATCGATCGAAAGATACCTGAGGTATCGAACGTGAAACCGTAGCGCCGACCCGTGCGGACTATGAAGTCCCCAATAACAGTGCCTTCCCTATTGATCGACCATAAGGTAGTAGATATCCCACCAGGAAAATCGAGCTGCGTATAAACCTGCGCCAAAGTGCTCTTACAGAGCAGAAAAAATGTACCAAGCCAAAACCAACGCATTGATGTATCCCACAACTACCAAAAGACTCCGTGTCGGCGAACTAGCATGAAGAAGGCCTTCCACCTCTTAATTGAGACCTCGTCGTTCCAACAAAGGCTCTACATCCGCCTCTCTACCACGGAAGTTTCTAAACAGCGCCATGGCTTCTTCACTCCCACCCTTTGACAAGAGTGTTTCGCGAAAATGTTCCCCGTTTTTTCTAAGCATGCCTCCATTCTCCTTAAACCACTCAACTGTATCCGCATCCATCACTTCACTCCAGATATAAGAATAGTACCCTGCTGAATAGCCTCCCATGATGTGAGAGAAATAGGCTAGGCGATATCGGGGCGGAACGGTAGCTAAATTAGCACCTTCAGAAGCTAACGCATCGTATTCAAATTGCTCTAGTTCGTCAGATAGCGGAATTTCTTCTGGGCTTAATTGATGAAGCGCCTGATCGATAATGGACGCCGCGAGATATTCGGTCGTCGTATAACCTTGATTGAAGCGTTGGGCTTCTAACAACTTATCTAGCAACTCTGTTGGAATCGGTTCTCCTGAGATGTAATGCTGTGCATAATTTCTTAATACCTCCGGCCAAATCGACCACATCTCGTTAACCTGTGACGGGTACTCGACGAAGTCCCTCGGCACTCTCGTCCCTGCGAAAGACGGATAAATGATATTTGAGAACATTCCGTGCAGCGCATGTCCGAACTCGTGAAACATCGTCGTTACTTCTTCGAACGAGAGCAAAGTTACTTGACCCTCGGGTGGCTTAGATATATTGATGTGATTAGCTACAATAGAACGTGAATCGTCGAGATGAGACTGATTCCTATATGCGCTCATCCACGCGCCACCACGTTTATTATCACGGGCATAAGGATCGAAGATAAATAGACTCAGCGTTACTCCGTCGTGGTCGAAAACCTCGAATACGCGCACATCATCCTGGTATATAGGCAGATCGAAGCGTTCCCGAAACGTTAACCCATAAATCTGTGTCGCAGCATAAAAAACACCTTTCTGCAAAACGTTATCTAGTTCGAAATACGGTTCGAGCTGAGCAGTATCGAACGCATAGCGTTCCTGCCTGACTTTCTCCGAATAGAAATCCCAATCCCAAGCGGCCAGTTCGAAAGATTCACCTTCTGCATCAATAATTTCTTGAAGATCTGCCGCCTCGTTTCGGGCGTTTGCTACCGCTTGTAGCGTCAGAAATGCTAGCCGTTCATTAACTGCAACGACGGTTTTCGCAGTCTGATTGTTAAGAATATATTCAGCGTGGTTCGCAAACCCTAACAGCTGTGCCTTCTGTGATCGAAGAAGCGCCGTTTGGCTTACTATTTCGAGATTATCGTAGTCACCACCATCGCTACCCCGCGCAAACGATGCTTTAAAAATACGCTCCCGTAGATCACGGTTCTCTAGTACGGCAAGATAGGGCTGCTGGGTCGTATTCAAAAGAGGTATAACGAATTTGCCTTCCTCTCCTCTAACTTCTGCCGTATCAGCTGCACTTTGAATTTCAGCATCAGTTAGACCAGCAAGTTCCTCACGCGTATCGACAACGATTGCCCGCGCACGAGCCTCATCCATGACATTTTGACTAAATCTAGTACTGAGTTCCGAGAGTTCGATATTGATAGCTCTCAATTTTTCTTTTTCTTCAACCGAAAGCTCCGCACCGGCTCTAACGAACTCTCGATACTTCTCATCAATAAGACGTAGCGTCTCCGAGTCTAAATTCAATATGTCGCGTTGAAAATATAACGCTTCGATTCGACTAAACAACACGGGATCTAACAAAATTCGATCTCTATGGGCAGAGAGCCGCGGGGCCATGTCTGCCTCAATTTCTCGTAAAGTGGCATTAGTATGTGCGCTAGTCATTCCATAAAAAACGCTAGAGACACGCGACAGCAATCGTCCTGATAACTCCAATAGAACAAGCGTGTTCTCAACCGTCGGGGGCTCATCCTGACTGTTTATCTCAGCAATCTCGGCGAGTTGCTGCTTCATACCCGCCTCAAATGCGGGCTGGTAGTGTCCATTCTCAATACGATCAAATGGGGGATATTGAAAATAAAGGGAGCTCTCCGAAAAAAACGGATTTTTTTGCTCGGAGCCCTCAACGTCAGTAGTCTGTTCGCTCATCGTAACAAGGCTTTTTTCCGATACATAATGATCCGTACAAGCGACAAGGCTATATATCCCGAGGAGCAGGACACCAGTGTGATAGGTATTGCTGATCATGAAACTTTCTCACAAACTTAACATATAGTCGTCGGGTTACGCGTTAGCATATCGTGGGACTCAAAGATCCCTCCTCGTCTTGAAGATGGTAGGAAGACAATAGATCCTCTATTGCAAATCCCACAATATCATGTCAGTCCTCACCCTACCGGTTATTTATTCGATAAATAGATAAATCTTTGACGTTCGTGGAGATAATGGTTTACCAGTGGGACCATATCCGCACGATTTTGAATTTCACGGTCATAATTGTTGGCACGACGCTGGAGCAGCTGGCCGAATCGAACGTGTAAGTTGAGAGGGAAGAGCAATGGGGCTGATTTAAAGCGAGATCGAGCAATCAGTAGTGGTATTTCGTGAATTCTCTAGCTCAAAGATTGAGCACCTAATTTTGTTTTTTCACCATTCATGATTTTCACTATTCCATTTCCAGAACCCTCCAGTGTTTTCTATATTGAGCGCGTCTATTACCTCTATACAACCTTTAGCGCTTTCCTCCGCTGATAGATCTGCATTGGGTCCACCCATATCAGTTCTTACCCAACCGGGATGAACGAGGCCCACTGCTATGCCTTTGGGTTTTAAGTCTATAGAAGCCAACCGCATGAACTTGTTGACTGCAGCTTTGCTAGCACCGTAGGCATTGGTAGCGGTCATATCAAATGACAGGGCTCCCATCTGGCTCGTTACCGTCATGATTTTTGGGGATGCCGCTAAACACAAGTTAGGCATGACTGCTTGCATCATACGAACCGGTCCCATGGAATTGATATTGAACGCGTCCGCCCATCCTTGAAAATCCATGTCTAGAGTTGATTGGCGCTCTGGATCTGGCCCCATGGTTCCCGCATTATTGATCAAAACATCGATAGCTTTGCCCTTCAACCTTTTCGCCAAATCAAGCACAGATTTATCTTCACCAATCGCTACTTCTTCAACTTTGATATCGCCCTCAAGCTCCAGCAAAGCGTGAGCCTCTGCCGGCCGGCGACAGCAAGCTATCAGCGTATCCCCTCGTCGAGATAAGGCCTTGGTGATTTCAAGACCGACGCCCTTATTTGAACCGGTTACTAATATTGTCGTCATAGTTTACTATTTTCATTTATTGTCATGGAAAGGAGCTTAATCATCAAAAATCGCACACCGAGAAAAATTAAATATTTGTTTCTTTAAATAAGTTTCGGCCTTTGAGCACACTTAGCTCGATCAAAAAACCAGCTCCGACAATCTAACTTCGCATTTGGACAGTAAATTACCTGCTGCCTTAACCGTACCCCAGCGGCCAGGAAATCATCCATTAGAATTATTCTTTCATCAGCTACTTAAGATCAATCGGTGTTTCTCATGCGCCGTCAAGCACTTGATCTCATACTCACGACGCAATGCCGCTCCCCGATCAGCAACACCCTCTTGATAGACTAAAACCACGGGCCGGCGACTCCTCGTGTATTTCGCACCGTGTCCGGCATTGTGCTGCAAAACACGGGCATTTATATCTCGCGTGATACCCGTATAAATCGTCGAGTCAACGCAGCGTACCATGTAGACATACCAATGAGGCCCCACGAGTTCTGATTTCACTTTATGCACGATCCTTCGAATTAATGGCCACAAGACATGTGACTGACAGGCCCATAATAATAGTCAACTTTAGGTCTGCTCGTATCACAACGACGATCCCTATAATGGCGAATAGCACCCCAAAGAAGCTCCTAGGAATAAAATACAAAGATCAAGCGGTAGGTTTACTACACGCAGAAATTTCTTAGCGGAGCTATCGTCAATCATCATCCTACCGATGCAATACCAAAACACCGCAAATCAAACAACATCGCAGCTGAACTTCCGATTGGGACCCATATTTCCAAATCCTCGATCGTCACTACATCCTCGTTTTTTCCAGCTAGCGAATGCGTAATAGCGCTACAGCCGTAATGCCAAACAATATACTGCTCGGCAGCCAGGCAACGACGATTGGATCGATATCGAATACTTCACCGCTACTCTCAAATGTCTGTGCGACGACGTAATAAACCAATCCGATTAGCAATCCCAGTACGAGACGAGCACCGGTACCTGAGGTTCGCAGCTCACCTGAAACGAACGGTAAAGCCAGCAAGGTCATTAACAGAACCGACACGCCGCTGGATATTCTCGCCCAATAAGCAGTGATATAGCGGTCGGCATCGAGATCGTTCTGTTCAAGGTATTGGATATACTGCATCAGTCCTTGCGTATCCAGAAGATCCTCACGTACTTCAGAGAAGCCTAGTAACTCCAGACTTAAGTTATAGTTCTGAATTGAACGTGACTCAGTACTTGAAGTAACACCATCATCAGAGAATTGCGAAGCCGCATAGTTGGCAAGAACCCAGCGCTGCTCTCGATCTATTTCTGCTGAATCAGCGCTCGCGACTTGGTGAAGAGCCCCTCTGGAGTCCAATTCAAACAAATGAACGCTACCGAAATTAATACCATCATCCGCTCTCCGGAAGTTAAGAATCCGGTCGCCATCCTTCATCCACGCAGACCGAGCATTAGCAATATCCACATTCTCAATCAAAGCTTGAGAACGGACCTGCCGGGCGTAGGCACCTAACGAAGGCGCCAGCGACTCTCCTAGGAGAGCCATCAGCACAAGCAAAACTGCACCGGCGATGGCGACAGAGCCTGCCATTCTCAAGCGTGAGACACCACTTGCTCGCATCACAACTAACTCACTATGAGCTGCAAGATTACCTAAACTGAGCAAAGCACCGAGTAAAGCCGCAGCCGGCAAAATCTGGAAAATTGTTCGTGGAATGCGTAGAGCAACATAAGCAAGCGCGTGCTGAAAACCGTACTGCGCTGTACCGACATCGTCGAGTTGTCCAACGAACTCTATTACAGTGACTACTCCTAACACCACTAAAATAACGGTCAATACGCTCTTAAGTATTGTCACCACAATGTAGCGATCTAAGATATTCATTTGGCCTGTCCTACTCTTTCAATCTGTTTGCTTGAAGCAAACCACCCAGATTCGCGAGCAAGCAAAACTATCCCAAGCAGTCCTACCCCGGCGTGTACCCACCATAACCCAACCCACAAAGGTATATTTTCCCGTTCCACCCAAACGCGAGCGATCGAGAGTAAATTGGCATAGGTGATATAAATTAGGACCCCTGTACCAAGGCGCGCATAACGCCCCTCTCGAGGCCTTGTTCGACTGAGTGGAACAGCGAGTAACATGAGCACAAATAACTGAATCGGAGCCGAAATTCTCCACTGCAATTCCGCATGGTCTATCGCCGAGATCGAAGCTAGAAGTTCAATTGTCGGTTTCGTCTCCACTAGCACCTCAGCTTCTTCGTTTTCATTCAAACGAATCGGTATACCGTGCTCTGCAAAATCAACGATGCGAAATTCTCGCGTGCCTGGAACCCCTTCATAACGCTGACCATCGTAAAGCACAAATATCAAGTTACCAGTGCTAGTGTCGTAAACGCGCTCTCCCCTGTCCGCTAGAATCACGACAATTTCTTCATCGGCCTGATGTTCAATAAATACATCATAGATGATCTCGCCTAGCACCTCTTTCGCGTAAATAATAGTGTTGCCCGAATCAGGCGTAGTAAATTTGCCCGATTCTAAAATGCCTAATTCAAGCTCTTCCTCTGCCACCTGCTTTATCCGTTCGATAGCGCGCGCCGCGTCGGGAGTCTGAACTAAGGAAAGCCAGGCAACAAAAGCCGATAGCAACAGCGTTAAGACACTGATAGGCCTGAGCAGCCTCTCAGGTCCAATTCCGCATGCTGCAAGGGCAGCCATCTCTGAATCACGATTAAGTCTTGCGAGCGCTAGTATTGTTCCAAGAAAGAGGCCGATCGGTATCAGTGCCGTTAGATAGCGAAGTGAAGTCAACCCTAGGATCGAGAAAACAGCATCTCTAGGTAACCGACCAACCGCCGCATCATCAAGAATCTCGGCGAACTGGTTACTCATCAAAATGACAAACAAAACCGCCGTCACCATGAGCCAGGAGCCAAAGGTTTCACGAAATATATATCGGCTAACTACAGTCAAGGGATTAGAGAATTTTCAGTACGTTGAGCTAATCGAGTACACTATCCTAAACGTTTTTCGTCTAGGATAAAGACACGATAACACAAGCGTATAGTCTTCCCAGAACTTAACGAAACTGGGAATTCAAGCTACTGTTTTATCCTGCCAATCGAAGGAGATAACATTGAACTTTCCCATTAAGGCCGGGGCACCGGCGCACCAGAAAACTGCCTGTGCGATTCTTCCCGTTTTCGAGGGAAAAGTATTAACGGGGCCAACGCGCGAAATCGACCTAACCTGCAATGGTTTACTTACCGAATTACTTAAAAGCGGTGACGCCTCAGCAAAAGAAGGGCAGACACTACTCGTTCCGCGCCTGCAAGGCGCCGCAGCTGAGCGCGTTCTGCTGGTCGGCTGCGGTAAGCGAACAGAATTCAACGCGAAACGACTTCGCCGGGCACTGACAACAGTTATCAGTAGACTAAAAGATTCAAAACTGAAAGAAGCGACAAGCTACCTCACTTATACACGTCCGCGTAACCTAGATGCCTACTATGCCGGACGGATTAGTATCGAGACAGTACAAGGCTGTCTATATCGTTTCAACGAATTGCAGAACCGGTCCGGCGGCAAACAAAAACTAACAAAGCTAAGCATAGCGATAGCCGATCGAAAAGAAAGCAGAGAATACCGTCGTGGCGTTACCGACGGTCGCGCTATCGCTATTGGCGCCGAATTGGCCAGGAACCTCGGTAACCGACCACCGAATGTCTGTACACCATCGCATCTTTCACGCACCGCGCAAAGGCTTGCCAAGAACTACGCTAATATGCAGGTGACTGTGCTCGGTAAACGCGAGATGAAACGTCTGGGCATGGGAGCACTGCTATCGGTTACGCAGGGTGCCGAAGAACCGCCACGTTTTATTATTCTACGCTATCGCGGTGCGCCAGCTCACGCTGCCCCGATCGTACTATGTGGAAAAGGCATTACATTCGATACAGGTGGAATTTCGCTCAAGCCCCCACAAAAAATGGATGAAATGAAGTTCGACATGTGCGGTGCAAGCGGCGTCCTCGGCACAATGGCTGCTGTCGGCGAGTTGCAGCCCAAACTCAACGTCATCGCAATCGTCCCAGCATGCGAAAATATGCCCGGCGGACGAGCGACACGACCGGGAGATGTTATCAAATCACTTTCTGGCAAAACAATAGAAATCTTAAACACGGACGCCGAGGGACGCTTAATACTAGCGGATGCCTTAACCTACGCGAAACGTTTCAAGCCAAGATATCTATTAGACGTCGCTACCTTAACCGGAGCTTGCGTTGTAGCCGTGGGGAACCTTTATACCGGACTTTTTAGCAACGATGAGAAACTCGCAAGCGCACTCATTACCGCTGGTAAGCGCTCCCTCGATCTCGCATGGCGCCTTCCCGCGGATGAAGAATACGGGCAGTCGCTAAAGAGTAATTTTGCCGATTTCGCCAACATCGGTAGCCGTGATGCCGGCGCTAGTGTTGCGGCCCAGTTTTTGTCACGCTTTGTCGATGATACGCCATGGGCACACCTTGATATAGCTGGATCGGCTTGGATTTCAAACGGAGACAAAGGCGCTACCGGCCGACCGGTGCCACTACTAACAGACTTTCTTCTACACCTCTAAGCGTCAAGTATAATTGTGACTCAAGTCGACTTCTATATAACTGATACCAACTCACATGACTCCTGGCTCCGGCTTGCGTGTCGCATTACTGAGAAGGCCATTAAACGGAAGCTTTCAGTCTATCTGCACTCAGAGTCCGAGAAGGACGCTAAAAAATTGGACGGATTACTCTGGACGTTCTCACAAGGAAGTTTTATTCCACATCAACTAATCGGCGAAAACTCGGGGCTACCGTTAAATGAAACTGTTCTAGTCGGTCATGGCGATTTAGCGGCACAACTCACAGTAGAATCTGAGACCACCCATAAGTGGGATCTAATGATAAATTTAACTACAGAGGTACCGGAATTCTTCAGTCGCTATGACCGGGTGGCTGAACTAATAGACGCCGATCCCCTGAGACGGGAGAGTGGGCGCAACCGTTTCCGGTTCTACCGCGAGCGTGGTTATGAACTAACTACACACAAAATATAAGTAGATCAGGTCTGAAAAACCCACAATGGGAGACTAAGCCCCCCTGTATTGATGATTTTTTAAAGATATCTTCAACGAGAAAAAACTAACTGAGGAACCGAGTGACAAAAGGTTATCAACCCGCGGCAGTAGAGTCGCGGCACTATAAACACTGGGAAACAGCCGGCCTGTTTACACCATCAGGCGATGGTAAGGCCTATTCGATTGTTATCCCACCTCCCAACGTTACTGGAACACTACATATCGGACATGCGTTCGGTAATACCGTCATGGACGTTCTCACACGCTATCACCGCATGCGTGGAGAACAAACCCTCTGGCAACCCGGCACAGACCACGCCGGAATTGCCACACAGATGGTCGTAGAACGACTTCTGACGGCCGAAGGTATTTCAAAACACGATCTTGGACGCGATGCCTTCGTCGATCGGGTCTGGGAATGGAAGGAGCAATCCGGGAACCGTATAACACAACAACTCAGACGCCTCGGAAGTTCAGTAGACTGGTCACGCGAGTGTTTTACGATGGATCCGAAATTATCGGCTGCTGTAAACGAAGTATTCGTAAAATTACACGATGATGGACTGATTTATCGCGGGAAGCGCCTCGTAAACTGGGACCCAGTATTGCAGACCGCTCTCTCCGATCTTGAGGTTCTTACCGAAGAGGAAAAAGGCAAACTCTGGCGCTTCCGCTATCCATTGGTTGGCACGGACCGTCATCTGATCGTCGCAACGACTCGACCGGAAACAATGCTCGGAGACACCGCCGTCGCGGTTCATCCTGACGATGAACGTTATCAGGATCTTGTCGGAGAAAGTGTCCGACTTCCACTAATAGAACGACAAATTCCGATTATTGCTGATGACTATGTAGATCCGGAGTTCGGAACGGGGTGCGTAAAAATCACCCCAGGGCACGACTTCAATGATCATGATGTTGGTCGACGACACAATCTTCAGGTCATTAATATTCTAGATAATAATGCTTGTCTCAATAATGAAGTCCCGAAACCATACCAGGGCCTCGATCGTTTTGACGCGCGAAAAAAAATAGTCGCGGACTTAGAGACACTCGGCCTACTCGATGGCATCGACGACCACCTACTAAAAATACCACGCGGTGACCGTAGCGGAGCTATCGTAGAACCATTTCTTACCGATCAATGGTATGTACAAGTCGAGCCACTTGCCAAACCAGCTATTCAGGCCGTCGAATCGGGGGCTGTACGCTTCGTTCCCGAAAACTGGTCGAAGACCTACTTCGACTGGATGAATAACATCGAAGACTGGTGCATTTCACGACAACTTTGGTGGGGGCACAGGATTCCAGCCTGGTATGACAACGAAGGCAATATCTATGTCGCTAGAGACGAACAAGAAGTCCGCTTGAAGTACTCGCTCACTGATGACGTTCAACTTACACAAGACGAAGACGTTCTCGATACCTGGTTCTCCTCAGCGATCTGGCCGTTCTCGACAATGGGGTGGCCTGAAAAAACTGATACGCTCGAAACCTTCTATCCGACTTCTGTTCTAGTTACCGGCTTCGATATTATCTTCTTTTGGGTCGCTCGAATGATCATGATGGGACTCCGGTTCATGGGCGAAGTACCTTTTCGCGAGGTTTACATCCATGGATTAATAAGAGATCAGGACGGACAAAAAATGTCTAAAAGTAAAGGAAACGTTCTTGATCCCCTAGATATCATTGAGGGAATTGACCTCGATAATCTGATTAAGAAGCGTACTGAAGGGATGATGCAACCTCATCTCGCAGAACAGGTTGAAACGTCAACAAGAAAAGAATTTCCTAATGGTATAGCACCCTTCGGAGCCGACGCACTACGAATGACACTTGCGACGCTTGCGACAACCGGACGCGATGTAAGCCTCGATCTCGGGCGAGTCGAAGGGTACCGAAACTTCTGCAATAAGCTCTGGAACGCCGCACAATTTGTCTATACCCGCACAGACAAACTCAGCGAAGGCCCCATGGAATATACGGTAGCAGACCGTTGGATCCAATCGGAACTTAAAACGATTATAAAAATTGTTCATGACAATATTACCGGATACCGAATCGATCTCGCTGCCCAAACACTATACGAATTTACTTGGCATGAATACTGCGACTGGTACCTCGAACTCACAAAACCGATTGTTATGGATCATAATTCGAATCCAGCTCTCGCCCGCGGTACCGCACATACGCTCATAGAAGTTCTCGGCGCAACCCTTAAACTACTGCATCCTATTATGCCGTTCGTCACGGAAGAACTCTGGCTTGAGCTTTGCTCTCAAACAGGTGCACCAGGTAACTCAATCATGCGTGAGTCGCTTCCAGATATAAATCAGTTCGCGAGCGACGTAGATGCCGAGAATGAAGTCGAGTGGATCAAAGCCTTCGTAGTTGGCATTCGCCAGATTCGAGGTGAAATGAACATCAGTCCAAACAAAAAATTACCCGTTAAACTTGTAGACACGAGCAATATAGATAGAACCCGCGTCCAGAAACATAAAGCCTACCTCATGACACTCGCACGACTGGATAGCGTCGAAGTTATAGACGACCCAGAAATCGTAGGTAAAGCAGCAATCGCACTCATAGGAAAAATGCGGATGCTAGTTCCGATGTCAGGACTAATTAATATAGATGTCGAAATCTCTCGTCTTGAAAAACATCGATTGCTCATCACAGCAGACCTTAGTAAAGCAGAAGTAAAACTGGGAAATTTACAATTCTTAAACAACGCCCCGAAAAACATCGTGGAAAAGGAAAAGAAACGCGCAACAGATCTTAGACAAAAGCTCGAGCAGCTTGATGCTCAGATTAATCGTCTTCAGACGACGGAGTAGTAAAAGCCTAATAGAGTATATGACAGCATAATTTAAGACAGCTAAACCGCATTGTGCTCCCTCGTCATCTGAAACTCTATATCCGGCCAACGCTCTTGTGTAAGACTGAGTTTGACCACGCTAGTCGCAAGATAAACGAGTCGTCCGGTATGATCTATCGCGAGTTCACCCTTAGCTTTCTTTGTGAACTCTTCCAGTTTTCGAGGATCATCGCAATGTACCCAACGCGCTGTGACGACATTGACCCCTTCGAACTGACAGTCAACGCCATACTCGTCACGCAACCTGAACGAAGCCACATCAAACTGCAGCGGCCCAACCGCTCCAAGTATTAGATCATTTGTCTGCAACGGTCGAAAAAGCTGGGTTGCCCCTTCCTCACAAAGCTGGTCAAGCCCTTTATTAAGGGCTTTTAACCTGAGTGGATCCTTCAACATAGCACGTTGAAACAACTCAGGCGCGAAGTCAGGGATCCCTGTGAACACAATATCCTCGCCTTGCGAGAAACTGTCACCAATATTGATCGTACCGTGATTGTGCAGTCCTATAATATCACCGGCAAAAGCCTCATCGACTTGCTTCCGGTCGGCCGCCATAAACGTTATAGCATCGCCTAAACGAATTTCGCGTTTCAGCCTCGTGTTATATAAACGCATTCCTGGTGTATAGGTGCCCGAACAAATACGTAGAAATGCGATCCGATCTCGATGAGCTGGATCCATATTTGCTTGGATTTTGAACACAAAGCCAGTTAGATTTTTCTCTGTAGGCTCGATAGATCTTGTAGTTGTCTCGCGTGATTGGGGTGATGGTGAATTCGCGACAAATGCATCCAGCAATTCCTTCACCCCAAAGTTCTGGATCGCAGCACCGAAAAACACGGGCGTTTGACGGCCGCTAAGATAACTCTCTACATCGAAAGTGGGGCTTGCCCCACGTATCAGATCAACCTGCTCACGTAGAATCTCTAAGTCACTTCCAAGCAATTTTTCAGCTTGAGTCGACGCTAACCCATCTATACGCATAGCCTCCGAAATCCGGCTCGAGTCACCGCGCTCATGGAGATAAATACAATCCTCCAGAAGATGATATATCCCACGAAAATCGCGCCCCATACCGATCGGCCAGGTTATAGGCGCGCATTCGATATTTAGAACAGCCTCGATCTCGTCTAACAACTCGATCGGATCACGACCATCTCGATCGAGTTTATTTATGAAGCTCATGATAGGAGTACTGCGAAGTCGACAGACCTCCATGAGCTTAATTGTCCGAAGCTCAACACCTTTACCTGCATCAATAACCATGAGAGCACTATCGACGGCTGTCAATGTGCGGTACGTATCCTCGGAAAAATCCTCATGACCCGGCGTATCAAGGAGATTGATGACATGGCCATCGTACGGAAACTGCATCACGGAAGAGGTAACTGATATACCCCGTTCCTGCTCAAGCTGCATCCAGTCTGCCCGCGCATGCCGCTGCGCTTTACGGCCTTTGACCGTTCCCGCCATTTGGATCGCACCGCCGAACAAAAGTAGTTTTTCCGTCAGCGTAGTCTTACCCGCATCTGGATGAGAAATTATCGCAAACGTACGACGATCAAGCTGCTCCGACATCTTGGGCAAACCTTAC
>Ga0310344_10000698_pt1 | contig 26034 bp, 21 predicted proteins | sample HC15DNA20200_MG_FD_203801 | JGI IMG/M metagenome (GOLD analysis project Ga0310344, IMG submission 203801) | Marine microbial communities from station ALOHA, North Pacific Subtropical Gyre - HC15-DNA-20-200_MG | ecosystem: Environmental > Aquatic > Marine > Oceanic | place: Pacific Ocean: North...
AAAAGAATAATCAAAAAGGATATAGTAATACGGTGTCCTAAAATTTGGGGGTGCGTGGTGTTCCCCCAAATTTTACTAGGAGTTGCTGATGTGTCCTAAATGTAAGACAATAAATAGCTTAGTTAGAATGGATTTTCCTCATCAAGATTTAGGTTTTAAATGTTTACTATGCTGCTTTGAAATCTATCATCAACAACCTGATAGAGTTGGAGCTAGGAAAACTAAAACAGGAGGGATTACAACTAAACATGATAAGTAGTGTGTGGATATCCATCTGTTGTAATGCACCACCACTAGAATATTTTGAAGAGTTAATGCCTGATTTAGCATCAGCTAGATGTACTAAATGTAGAGAAGGAGATGTATTATTTAAACCTATGTACGGAAGTAATAAACAAGGACATTCACCTAGTTTTTGGTATGAATTAAAACAACAAATTAATTCTAACGATACGAAGGAGATAACAGAACAAGATTTCGATGATGTTATCATGATGGATAGACATGCAAGGTCACTAGCAATGATACTTGTAGAGGTGGAGGATACAACACCACCTCAAGGTATAAAGGATTTTAGACCTCGTACTATCTCAAAAGAATTTGAAGAAGCTTTCTCAAATTTTATCCATGCATTTTCAATTCATTTTAATATTAATCAAGGACAGTTTCTAAGATATATTAATGGATATGTTCGTAATTGGGAAACTAGAAGTCCTGGCATATTTTATGATGATGAAATAGGCTACGATGTTCTGGAACAGATTCGTTTATCTTAAAAATATTAGTGTTGCACAATGGTGGGGTGTTGTCGGTGATACACCCCACCAATAGTTGGTGTAAATTTAAGGAGTTAATTACTCATGCCTAGAAAGAATAGTACAGCAACAAAGAACAGACTTAGGGATTCTGAGAAGAAAATTCTCATGGATTTAATTAGAGCTACCCCTGGTACGATTGCTCAAAGAATTCATACTGTTCATCAAGAGCTTACTAAAAGAGGTGGAGTCAAAATTACCTATGGTAATGGTAAGCGGATAAATCTTGAGAGTATCAAATATTTTGTTACTCAAATGTTTAAGAATCAGCAAATAACTGCTGACTCAGCTCTAAGTGATCAATATGCTATGAATGCATTAGCAGGAGAAATGTCAAGTAAATCTCCATCATTAAAATTGGAACTTCAGGATATATCATACATCAATATAATAGATAAGCTACGACATAATGCTAATGTGTTAGCTCAGTTAGCAAATCATTTATTTCGTGAGGCTAACCAACTTGAACAAATGGAAGAAAGAAATAAGTTTTCGGGTTCGGGTGACATGTTCAAGTTAGTCAGTGATTTTGTGAGTAATCTTTCTGATGAAGAGAAAGAGGAGGTGGCATCAAACATACAGGCTTAATCAATTTTATGTAACGTTCATTATAATCTGGGAGTGACAGCTAACCAGTATACTGGTTCATTGAGCTGTTTAAACGGGAGACAATTACCTAGGTATTGTGTCTAGGTAGGAGTCAGTAGAGTTACGCTATTGATCGTCATGCTATAAGGTATGACTATAGTATTCTCTGCGGGTTGAGCAGAGTATCTTGAGGGACGGGGAGTAGGATATGCTAGCAAGTCCAGGCTCTCACCAAGATAGTACTTTTTCGGCTCCCAGATAAATTAAAACGTGGGGAGATATGGATAATAATTTTACTAGTATAGGATTAACTTCACATACTACACATCAGTATACAGAAGATAGGCAGATAAAGTATAGGATGAATCAAGGAACAGTTAAACTTTCCTATGATAAGTTCCATAGATGGCAACCTACTTCATCTACTTTAAGACAAGGTACTGATGGTATTCATTTTAATGGTGAATATTATGATGAAGAAGCTGGACAAACAATAACATATAATGTAACTCTTAATGCATCAGAGTTATTAACCTTAATCCCAGCTATCTTAGATGCTCAGAGGTGGTATTCTTGATACCTTTTGGGGGTGACAGTTGTGTAACCCCCAAATCGTATCGTGTTGAGGTGGAAATATGGCAGACCCAGAGAAAATATTAGTTAAGATGGAAAACTTAATCTATCATGAGGATGGTCAATCAACAATAGAACTTGGAGATGTATGGGTAACAACTATTGATGGAGAAGGTATAGTAACTAAAGAATGTATATGTATTAGTTATTATGGTTCTCAGTATTCAGAACTTTGTCGTAACTGTGATGAATGGAATCAATACGTAGATTTTATAGAGACTGAATGTTCTCCAAATTGTGCATGTAAGAGTGAAATGAATGGCTCACATTGATATGAAAATACGAAGGAGTCCTATTCAAACCATTAATCTATTAGAGGTAGCTTACAAAGCTATAGAATATCAATGGAGTATGGAGCAGTCGGGGAGAGGGATAGAAAGATGGACTCCTGACCATACACAATATATGTCTAGTAGACTAGAACATATAGAGAATTTAATAGCAGACTTTACACAATACAGAACCAAAGAACTATTTGAGATACATGAGATAGAGAATAGAGAATGGTTAAGAAACAACAGTTAAATATATTACTAGGATTCATAATCCTAGCTTCAACATTAATGATAAGTGTTGTTTCTGCTGATACTCCTAGTATGCTCTATGGAAAGAGTGTAGTAGCAGATAATCACTATCAACAGAATGGTAACTATGATATCCATTACAATGGATACAATTGTTTTAGATGGATATCAGCTACTCTACCAGTAACAGTTATTAATCCAGATACTATAACTTATACTGATTATTATGATGATGAGGATATAACTCAAATAATATCTTGTGAAGTTAGGAAGAAAGATAAACAAACATGGGATATTATCCCAATAACCTCTACATAAATGTCCTGAAGCAAGGATAGGTCTTCCTTGGTTAGGGAAGGTTGAGTTAGTATTAGTTAAGTATTTGGGCTTAACTATAATGAAGTGCTGGAGAACACTTCATGACTATACCTTATGTGAATATATGATACCTTGCTAGGGATACTTTACATAGTGTAATGTTTACTTTACATTTATTCTTTACCTTAGAATTATAATTAGCGTGAGCTGGAAGCAGCCGAAGAAAAATAATTCAACAGGCTCATTTAATTATAATTTCTATATAGATAGGAAGAAAATAGGAATTAAGGAGGAACAGTGTTATATACTATGTACATTACTTCTTTCTATCATCATTTTAATATTGCTAAGAAAGCAATTACTTTGTCTCCCCCGAAATTGGTGGGTAATGGCACTCCTGTGGAGGGCATTGCGGTGCAAGCCCTCCCCAAGAGCGAGGTAGGTGGTCGTGGGGATGCGGTGAAGCAAGATTTAAATCATTCGATAAGGAGAATGAAATGGTAACACCAGGGATAAATCCAGAAGAGTCAGATATAACTCAGATGTTCACACCAGCACAATTAGAGCAGATTAAACAGCTTCTTGGTACGCCTGCTCCATCAACACCAGGGGTAATGACACCTCCAATGGTTCAACAACCTACTGGTGGAAAAATAGTATTCACCCCAGGTGCTGGAACAGTTCCAACAGCTCCAGTTATTAATACCAGAAATCTAGATGATAGCATCCCTCTAGCATCATGTGATGCTGGTCTAGCAACAATCCCTCCAGGGATAGACCCTAATCAGGTCTGGTATCTCCAAGGAGATGGTACTAAAATAATAGTACCCCGTGATCAACAGAATGCATGTCAAGTAATCGGAACTGAAAATCGTTTCATGATAATTGCTGCTTCAACAGAAGCAAATGCAGGACAATATTTTGTAGCAGCAGGTTCCTGCTACCGATGCAGGAGTCAGAAACCTGAGTTAGCAACTACTAACAACCCTAACGGTTGGTATTCTAAGGGACACATGACCCTTAGAAACATTACTAATAATCATGCTCAGGATATTAAGAATCACGGTAACATCCGTCAAAGTAATGGGGAAATGATGGATTTCTCGATCAATGGTATGCTTCCATCACAATTAACAACTGAACAATATCAGGCATTAGTAATACAACTCCATCCATTACCATTAAATGGAAATACAATAAATATAATATCTTCAACTACTAATGTTGTAGCACCTAGTGATGATGTAATAGAAGCACCGTTCTAGGAACATAATATTTCCTTCTATCTCACCACCTCCGTAGAAGGAAATATCCCATTATCATAGGGAGTAATCATTTCCAGTAACATGGAGATGGTTACTCCCTTTTTTTGTGTAGTCATACACAAGGAGCAGAGCTAGGTAAAGGTAAATGCAAGTTGGGGGGGTCGGTGACCCCCAACTCTACATTTTGTGAGGTTTGACATGCTGGTGTTTGAAATTACAGAGGATATGATAAATAATATGGAAGACGTAGAATGTTTTGGATGTACATTACCTTTAGGAGCAACGCCTATGAACCATCTTAATCCCTTACCATACCAAGCATATTGTTCTTATTGTATGGAAGATATATCTAGATTCAACACATCAGGTGTTCCTGTATTAAACAACTGGCCTGGATGGTCATGTAAAGACAACAATAATATCTTTCAGAAAATACTCTGTCGCATCAAGCATAACTCACTCACTGTTCGCTTTCGCACACACTTATGCTTCTGGGAGATGTTCACAGATACACCAATATCTGATAAAATACAAGGAGAAATGTGGCTCTCTACCTTAGTGGAAGAACAACTGTGGTACAAGAACAACAGGAACAATCCTAACTATCAAGAACACCAAGAAGCAATTGCTTTCCACTGGCCTTCCTCCATTACCAGAGAACATCGAAGAAGACTATTGCAAGCTACTATTTCAGAACCAGAAAGGTAGACCCTCTTCCTGGGGGGCTAAAAGTAGCCCCCCCAGCAATAGGGGTAAATTAGAGAGGTGAAGTATGACTTCAGCAAACATAACCCTAATCCCAGCCTGGTCTGGCAACTACGACGTTGGCATATTCCGAGGTGCCAACAACGACTTCACGCTTGACAGCGCAAGCACCTACGGTCAACTACTCCGGTTCCGCATCATACACGAAGATGGTTTCGCGGAGAAACTCCTAGACCTCCAAGGTAAGACCATCGCCTGCATGTGCGAAAGTATCGAGACTTGCCACGGCAACAAACTTATCCGCGCAGTTGAATGGATTCTCGAACATGGTGGGGCCGAAGGTGTCAGACAACTAACAGCATCCCAATTCTACGACGTTCAACCACTCAAAGTTCGTGACCATAAGAATAATCTCGTGGATAACGAACACGCAGGCCAGCTGATCAATCGCCCACACCCACGGGTTGCGGGTTGGGTGACAACACCCAAAGTCGAGGAGATCGAATCTCCATTCTAATCCTAACACCTGGGGGGCAAGATGCCCCCCACCCCACTAATCATAGGAGTACTTATCTTGTTCACTACACTAAAAACAGACCAACGTAACCTAACCCCAGGCTTCTTCACCATATTAAACTGTCATATATGCAAAGCAGAAGAACAGTTCATCTCCGATAAAGATGCACGGTATGAACAACAAGAACACATCAACCTATTCCATCCCAGAACTCGTATCACATTACAGGAGTCATCCCATCCCACGCCCCAGGAATACCACGATGTATCCAATCCGTTCTCCCGTAAACGACTATGGATTGTCATCATGGATGCTGACTACCCTGGATGAACCAGGGTTCCTGGCACCCACCCCTGGCACCCCCTGTTATGGGGGTGTTGGGGGTATAAACAGTCGATGAATCCTAGGGTATTCTACCGAGAGAAATTTTGAGGAATTCAGTCGTGAGGTTTTATAAAGTTATATTTAAGGGAGAAGGGGAGAGACTTCCCCCTTAAATATTATTGAGAGAATGGTTTTATTTAATATTTGGGTATAATATATTGTAGTTAAAAGCTTAACTACGTAATCTATTATAACATATTCGGTCATAAAATTAAGGATGACAATGGAACCTGATATAAATCAAGCAAAAGAGGGGCTTACTCAATGCATTGACCATGTTCAACATTTAAAAGATACATGGACATTTGCAGCTGAAGATAGAGGTGATGGTTCGTTCAGGGCTAAAAATTGCGAAACAGATTTATCTAAATTACTAGATAAACTATCTTTTATATATTATAACATAATTTATATGTAAAACGATCTCTAAATTTAATTTGTTGGGGGAGTAAAGATGACTAAGGTTGAGAGATTGATGCTGCTTGGAATGTATATTGCAGCTACTGCGGATGTAGTGGTAGCGGTGGGGGTCATCTTACTATTAGTATAATATGAATATATCAAAGTCAGTTGGAATAGTTACAACGGCTATACCTATTGTAGGTATCTTAATAGGTGGTATAACCTTTGGGGTTAATTTTAAGACAGACGTAGAAACTATTAAGGAAGATATAGTTAATCAAAAAGCTATAAACGAAACTATTCCTGATCCTTATGATGATGAACTTATATGGTTATCTATAGATAATATAAATATACCAGATAGTTATGATGATAGTAATATTTCCAAAAGAATACAATTACTTGAAATTGATTTAGCTGAATTAAAGGTTCTTATAGAAAGTATTGATATTGGTGAAGACTTTGATGATTCAGAATTACGTGGAAGATTAGCAGAACTGGAAGGCTCTTTACAAGCCGTTTCTAATATAGAGGTAGATGATAACGGAGCAATAGATATAGCCCCTTTAATCGTCCGCATAGCGTCATTAGAAGGGTCTATGGAAACAGTCCGAACCGACATCCGAAGTATGAAGACGGACATCAAGGATAATGAAAGGGCAGCAAGCTCTGCAAGCAATAGTAATTCTTCCCGTACCGTAGAAAGATATGATGATTCAGATCTACGGAGTAGGATATCTGATGTTGAACGAAGAGTAAATGCCATTCCTACTACAACGAGTAGTGGGGCTACCGTCCAACGGGTTGAAAACCCGTTTGACGATTCTTCCCTCCGATCAGATATTTCGGCCTTGCAAACGGCTGTCGCCGTTTTGCAGGCCATGCCTTCGTCCTCTTATGATGATTCGGAACTACAAGATAGGATAGATGATATACAGTGGCAACTAGAAAATATGGATATTCAAGTAGTTGCTAATGATACCACAGATACTGCCTGGTTAGAAACTTTAATCTTTGATATTAAAAACGAACTTACCTGGCGAATTGATGAATTAGAGTGGGCTTCTGATAGTACTACTGCATCTGAAGATATGTATGCAGAGCATTGGGTGGTAGAAGACTTACAATATGAGGTAATGTTTATACAAGAACAGGTATGGGAACTACAAGAATTGGCAAAGGAGTATCAAAATAGCGCAAATAACTCATCTAACTCGACAAATTCTCCCCCCTCTTCGACAGTTGGAAGGAGCTGGGAGGGTTCTTGGAACGAACCCTATGGTATACACTTAAACCATACAGATGGGAATACGAACCACACCTATACAGGAGACTTCTGGTTAGATGGATATTGGAACGGAGAACCTGTCTGGACACGATGGGGTTGTGGAGTTCCGCCGTGGGACACTTGCTACATCTATAAATATAATTATACCTCTTGGGTATTACAACCTTCAGAGCCAGGTGATGAATGGTTAGCTAATTCTTATAATGATAATGGTGAATGGCCTTGGGAAGGTACATGGTCTGGTGATGTTAACTTTGTGGATGTTATTAATAACTAATGAGATCTGTTATAATAGTAGGATTAGTAATAGTATTATTTATCTTTATGCTAACCGCAGGAACTTCTGCAAAGGATGATAGAGAGTGTATAAAATATGCTCCTCCTACAGCTACTCCCATCCCTCCAGAACGTATCTATTCAGAATGGATACCAATGCCAGGGTATTCCCGTGATATGGGAAAGGGGTGGATTAACGCTAGAGAAATCAGGAACCATGAATGGACTCATAACATACTTTCAGATGCAGAATATGCTGCAATTGAACGGCAGCATGGAATGCCACAAACAATGGGAAGTAAGATGGGGTATGGGTTTCCACCCAGAATAGACTTCAATACATTATATGGTGGAGTTATATTAAAGAACGAGTGGTTACCAAAAAGATTACAATAGGAGAATATTATGTCAGAAGAGAAGATAGCTATAATACAGAAGCCTTCAATGATATATACTAAAGAGTTTGTATCAAAAGAAGTGAATTGGTTAAAAGAAGATATACAAGATATGATTAGTGACTGGGAATACGCTATGTTAGATATAGGAACGGATGCCCCTGTTCCTGTTCCTGTTCAAAATAGATTAAATAAGTTTCTAATTAAATTAGAAAATTTACAAGATCTTATAAATAAAATAGTATAAGGAGTATATAATGGATAGAAAATTGGAAACGATGTTTGATGTGGTGGAAATAAAAGGCGATGCGTTGGTTTTGGATTCAACAGAAATGACCTCTGCTTTAGAAGAACAGCGAAGTTTAACAATGCGAAGAGTAGCTAGTTGGTTAAGAAATAATGGTCGAATCTTTAAACTAGAATGGGATTATATTGTAGCTAAAGAATTAGAAGATTTAGCTGATGACCTAGACCATTTGGCTAACGTAAAATACTAATACAAACGGTCTGTTATTGACCAGACGAAGGGAGGTGTGGGGTTTTTATAATAGGAGCGAGAAGTTTACTTCAAGCGATTTTTCTATACTTTGTAGTATAATATAGTAACACATTTTATAACTGAGGGATACTATGCCATCAACTAATGTACGGGAACTTTTCGAAAAATTTATGGAAGATCCTGAGTACATAGGGAAAGAACCACTCGCTTTAGCAGAAGCTCAACAACGAGTGCGTCAATCTATGAATAATCATAGGGCTTTGTCTATGGCAAAGTCTATTACTCCTATGGAAGAATTATTAGAATTTCTAATTAAGAAATCTGTAGAAAAGAATGTTCCCGCACACTTTCAAAGGAATAGGGATAAACAACTTACAAATCTAATAGTTCCTGAAGAGACTACGGAAATGTCCCATCAAGATTTGCTAGATGCTATTTGGACAGAGCTTTTACCCCTAGCTCCTGAAGGGTCTACTATCGACGATATATTAAACGACCCTTCCCTATTAGGTCAGGGTATCTCAGCCCAAGGCCATCAAATGTTTTCTCATACAGCAAGAGGAGAATATATAGGTGATGAGGGGGATGATTCTAATCCTTTTGTTGATGATGATGAAGTAGCACAAGAAGCTGAAGATGTGAGTGAGGCTGACCCTGATGATTTTGATCAGGCTCCAGGCGAAGAAATAGATGATGCTGGAGAAGAGACTAGGGGTAGGCAAGAAGGAGAAGGAGTAACTGTAAGTAGGGCAGCTGGTACGGGATTAGCTACTGAAGCTGACTACGGTACTAGACAAGGAATGCATATAGAAGATGCTCCTTCCCCTAAAGGATTACAAGCATTAGATGCTTTGAATGAACTAAGAACTAGGGCTGAGTCACCTGAAATGCGTGATAAAGTAGACCGTATACGAGAGTTCATTCAGGATTTCAATCGAAATGAAGCTCGATATGTAAATCAACCCACGGTCATGGGACGTAATCCTTTAGCGATGCAAGGAGAAACTACAACAAGACCAGTGCCAGGTATGTCTGCTGGTCGGACTCGACAAGTTAATTACTTATTCCATCAAGCTTTAGCTGAAGGATTATTTGAAAAACCCGAAGCCTCTAGACTATCCCCTGAAAAATTTGAGGCATTATTAGCTCATGTAGTAGACCTTGTGAATAAAACACCTGAACAAGGTGGTTATAAAGGATTAGATAAAACTCACAAATGGCCTAAGACTGGTGGTGGACATATTCATGGTTACAATGTTCTTGCAGGGGAAGCTGATGAAGATGGTGCCTATAACCTCCCTGAAGGATTTACCCAAGAAGATTTAGAGAAAGAGTTAAAAAATGTTGGCCTGACTCTGGAAGATCTTATGGATAAAGATGGTAACATAAATTCCAATGCGGGTTTAAGTGAGGAAGGTATAAAAGCTCGTCAGCTACAGCAACAGATTTTACAGACTTTACAAGCTTTAACGGGAAATGCTCGTTATAATAATATGTTTGATGCTTTGGCTGCTCTGGTTGATATTGGGGAAAAGCCAGCTGACTATTTTGCTCGTAAAGGTGTTGATGGTGAGAAGCTAATTCAGGGTATAGAAGATGCCCGTGGTAATCCACGTTATGCTAGAACTGATGTGAGGATGAGGGAGGAACAAGACCCTGAAACAGGAGAGGTATTTGACATACCTACTGAGGAAGAAACACAAGCTAGGGATTTTTCTTCTTATCAGAATTCACGAAATAATGCTCTAAAAGACTTACACAGAGTATTAGCTTCTTTGACTCATGGGACTACTACTGGATTTAAACACCCTACTGGTGACCCAGAAAGGATTACACATCCTATTTCCCCCAAACAAAATTATCTGCTTAACAATGTAATAGGGGAAAATGGCTCCTTACAGTCGGTAGCAGATAGAAGTCAGCAATTAATAGATGCTGTTTCTTCAGCTTATAGCCAAAATCCTGAACAATATATGACTTATAAAGGTTTTAATGACCTTATAACGGAGACAGCTGCGGAACTTGGGTTAGAGTTACCATCAGCTAATCATCTTAATCCACTTGAACAAGAGTGGGTTAACGAAAAAAATTCTGATGGTTCTAGTAAAAATGCTCCCAGGAAAGAGCTTCCTTCTCTAGTTCCTTCTGATATGTCAGAAATGCAGCCTAGAGATTTGCAACGCCTGTCAGAGAATAACGAAATAACACTTGAACAATATATTGAGGGCATCAAGCAGATATCTAAGAAGTATCCCCACAAAGTAAAAAATGATTTCATTCAGCAAGCTATGTTCTCTGCTGCTGGAGGAACAACAGAAATAGACCCTGGTTTAGGCTCTAGCTCCCTTGAGGATTATGAGTCTGATGATGATGCAATTGAAGAAGCTACCGATATTAGAACTGCTTCAAAAGGAGGTCAGATAACCGCTGGTGGTGGACTAGGTGGTATGTTTAGAGTTAATAGCAATGGTTTTTGGGATGTTACTGACCCTGGATTTTTACCATCCCCATCCATTATGGATATAGAAACTAAAATGGGCGAACCTACTTCCTTTATATCAGGCGAGACAGAAAGTAGGACAGGTAGACCCTCAGCTGATGTAATAGGTGGGACTGAAAGGGATAGGTTTGGGAAGCCATTGGAGGCTAAGGAACAATGGTATGCTCCTCCTTCTAAATCTAGAAGGGATAAAATTTTAGATTTAATGCGTCCTAATGATGTTAATTTGACTCGTGACCCAATTACAAATGCTGAAGTCATGCCACAGGTTAAACCTCGTCCAACGGATTTACAGCGAGATGAGTTAGGGTGGGAGAACTCGATGGTCGGAGGCTACCCAATTCATTATGCTACTAGACATCAAAAAGATTGGGATGAATGGAAGCCATTAATGGAATTACATTTGAAAGCGGGAGTTCCATTGGAAGACCTTCTGAGCATTAATCCTGAGACAGGGCAGAAGATATGGTCACCAGAGTCTATGAATCGTGGTCATCAAAAGCATGGTTTCTTAAATTGGGGTGAAGACCATAAACCACGTTCCGTGCCTGCTCCAAGAAGTGAGGGTAGTACTAGCGGGATGTATGAACAGATGTTGTCAGATAGGGCTTCAGAAGGGATCGCTCCATTTCTCCCAGGCATTACTATGGGTAATAATGACCCAAATATTCATATAGAGGACGGAACTTCTCTTCAAAGTAATTTAGATCATTCAGCTTCTAAACGGAGACAAGCATGGATTAAAGGACGTACTCCTTGGCAAATTGAAAGAGCTAACCAAGCTGGTGGTATGGATTATATTTTTAAGCAGATGAGAAATCACTGGAATAGAATTCTGCATCAGGAACGTTCTCTTAGACCAGAGAATAAAATAGGTGCTGAAAGTTTAAATGGGGCTAATGACCCATTAGAAGATCCATTTAATAGAACACGATTAACACATTCTACAGATGATACTAAGAATTTAGGAATTTATACTCCAGTTCAAGGGCGACGAGATTTCCCTACACCTTCGCAAATAAAAAGACATGGTGACCCTGAGGGGATTACAGATTCTAAATATTATGAAGTGCTTCTTAATATAGTGGCTGATGCTCAGGATGAAGAATCGGCAGCTAATGATAGTATGTCTACATTTGCAGCTAGTGATAAAGCGTTAACTGGTGAATTACAAAGTAGAGGCTATCTACCACATCCTGAGGGAGAAAATTCTGCACACAGTTCTCCATTAACTATGGATTCTATATCTGATGCTTTTCCTGAAGATGAAGATCAAGATGTTTACGATAGGGTACGTTCAGGAATATCTTCCGTTGACTCCTCAAAAGGTAGTATTCAGAGAGCTATGAATGCTATTAGTCGAGCTATAGGATTAACTACGGTTAATAATTATCAGTCCTCACAGCCTGGAAAATATAATCGTCGTACAAAACAATGGGAACCAATTCCTCTAATGAGGGGAGAAAACACTATTCAATCAGAAAATGGATATGACGAAGTTATGAGGGGTGGGCCAGATGGACAAGGTATTAATACCCTTCGTCAGGCAGGCAAAGCTGACCATCTAGGAAATCCTTTTGCCCTTGAAGATGAAGTCCCTGAACCTAGGAGAGCTGGTGTAGCTTTTAAGGCTGCTTATAGTGACCAGCATGGTCATATACCCGCAAATCAAAAATTTGAGGTGAGTACTAAAGGTAATGATTTAGGTAAACAGTTTAGTGCTAAAAATGCTAAATTACCTAATGGACGGGTTATTGAAGATGTATATAAAAAAGATATAAAGGGTGGGGTAGGAAGTGGAAAAGTTCCTGAAGGAATGTCAAAAGAAGATCTTCATAAGGCGTATACAGATTTATGGAGACAGTGGGCAGACGCTAATCCAGAAAAACTTGCCGAATTAGCTGAAGCAACTAGAGGTAAAACTTTAATTGATAGATTTGCCTATAGTACTGGAACAGGAGTATCTCAGGCTCGTTCATTAGCAGAAATTTTGAATGAGAGGCATGGAACTGATGTACCAGAAGATGATGGAGTTGGATATGTAAATCATTCAGGTGGAGCACACGGAGCAGATCAAGATTGGGATTTTGCAGGGACTTCTTATGGAGTTACCTCTAATCATTATCATATGATGGATAAAAGGTCTGCTCCTAGGGGTCACCTTCATACGCATACTCTCTCTAGAGCAGACCAAGCAGCAGTAGATGAACGATTAGATAATTTAAATAAGACAGTTTTAAAGAGAGGTAGAGGGCGAGACTATCATGGGATGCCAGAATGGTCAAAAGATAACTTCCGTCGTAACGCCTTAGGTCAAGTAGATAATGCGGATGGTATATTTGCTATCTCTACCATAGGGAAAGGTAAGAAGGGACAGGACTCTCATGCTGTAAGGGAAGGTATAGTTGATGGCGGTACTGCTTGGGCAGTACATTTGGCTATACAAGAAGGAGAACGATATAAATTTGATGAGACAAAAGGTCGGTATATTGATAAACCTGTTTATGTATTTGACCAAGAAGATGAGAAATGGTATGAGTGGAACTATAGTAAAAATAAATGGGATGAGTATCAAAATGAAGCTACCGATAATACTCCTACGCTTACCCCCCACTTTGCAGGGATAGGAACAAGAGAAATTAATGTTGCTGGAAGTAAAGCCATCAGAGATGTGTATCGACATACATTTGGTGGAGATGCTTTAGAACATCCAGTAGATTCTTCAGTTAGAAAATTTGAGGAATGGTTAAGAGGTACAGCTTATCAGGATGTAGAACCTGAAAGACGACAAGCCATTCTAGACCGCATTGATAGCGGTGACTTGAATGGGCGAAGACTTGATTATTATACTAAAGAACATGCTAATGCAGGACGTAATAGCCATGCAGATGTTTTAGCTAAACTAATTAATGAGGGTAAGGTTACCCGTGAACAGGGTGTTCAAGGTTTCCTAAAAGCTTTAGAACCACATACGGCTGTATATAATGCTTTTAATAGTTTATCAAAACGAGATAAAGAATATATATTTAATCATTTCTTCCCTCAAAAAGAAGGATTGGGTCAAGTTGGAAAAATTGTTTATACCCAACATGGACAACCATATAGAATAGAATCTATTGATAGAGACAATAATACTTTAACTGTTCAACAAATGAAATTATCCTCTGAAATGGATAGATATCCTGGGGAAATGAGTTCGGCCCGTGGAAAAAATCCTGTAGTTTTACATTTTAAAGTAGACCCAAAAACTGGGAAACCCTCGTTTGTAGAAGACAGAGGAGAAGAGGGGGATCCTATAGATCCTCGTATTTGGTGGGAGGAAGCTCCCAAGTCACCAACTGGTGAAGGACTTAAATTATCTTTCTATTCTAGTGACCCTACTAAGGAAAGCTCCGCACTATCATGGTCACATGGTGGCGGGATAGATGGGTATGGTTTTACTGCTGCACATGATGCGTATTCACAAGCTGGAGGGGCATCATCTGCACCTGGGCAATCAAATGTTTCTCCACGGGAAAACATCCTCGCAAAATTAGGTTATTATCCCAATTCTAGGATGGCCTTCAAAGAAAATCTTAGAGGGTTTGTTAATTATTTACTAGGTTCTGCTGGGGAAGTAGATAGGGTAGATATTCTGCAAGCTTTAGAGAGTGCAGCATCGGCTTTAGGATTATCTGGAATTGAATTACCTAGAGCACATGAAATGTCTAGATTTGATTCCTCTCCTTATGAACAAACTTTAGGAGAATTGAGAAAGTTTAAAGCTCTGTATCCTGAAAGAATGACTGATGAGGATGAGAAACATTTACAGTTATTGGAAGAACAAGCTGCTGCTGATGAAGAAGATGGTGAAGATGATACTGGAGGCACTCCTGTAGAATCTCCTAAACCAGGGCCAGGTTCCTCAGGTGGGGATAATACATCATTAGCTGATGTACCACCCACCAAATTAGCCAGTGCCTTAGGTAGCTCTGCTACAGGACTTTCAGAAGAACCTGACCAAAATGGGGCTATTGCTTTATTAGAAAGAGAACTTCCTGCTACTAAAGTGGATGATACGACAGCTATAAACCATGCTATGGCTGTGAATAATGGATGGGGTGGAACTACAGATAATGCACATGAGATTGCTCATTTTGCTCACCACGCCGTGAATCCAGATCTTTACCCTGGTAATGGGAGCCACCCCTTGGCTGACCTAGGACTTGAGAATTTAACTGAAGAAACTGAGGAAGGTATAAAACCACATTCTGAACTCCATAATATTTTAGGACTTCCTTCTAGTGCTTTGATTAATCTACAACATATTCAAGATTTAGCCAAAGCTCAAGCTGGTGATGATAAGGTTCCTGCATCTCCTGCGATTAGAAAATTTATGAAAGATTTTAAAGAACAATATAATCAAGGAAACATTGGTGGGGAGGGAGATGGTTTACCACCTCCGTCACCGCCTACTGCTGAAGGGGCTGGCTACGGAGGTTTCGATCATATGGATGAAGCCTATGGTTTGGTTTTCAAAATACAGAGGCAGCAAGATAAACTTAATCATCCGACCTTGAAAGACACCGTTGACCCAATTACCCCACAGGAATTGGAGAGATACAACGAGGCTGTGGAATATTTGAAAGCTAGGACTAAAGATGGTCGAATAAGTATTGACCCTTCTAGCAATTTCTTTAATACACCTTTAAATGACAAGGAGCGTGACGAAATTCTAACGGCTTTCAAGAATCATAATCAAATAATGACAGATTTAGAGCCAATTGGTGAGGAATATCTGACCATTCCAGAAGAACAGGGAGAACAGGAAGAGAACATATTTGACCCTCCTTATGAACATAAGGAAGGCTCTATAGGAGCGAAAATACAGGAACTTGCAGACAATATTGATACTATAGGTTTTCAAGGTCGAAAACAGTTATTTGATTTGTTAGATCATGTTTATGGCTCTGGTGATAGGGGAGCAATTGGAAAAGAAAAGATAGCTAAATTACCAACCGAACTTTACTTTGAGGATCAAGTTAGTTTTGATGCACTACAGCCAAGACTAGAAGAACCATATAATGAGGAAGATTGGCCTTCAACTCCAAGTTTAGATTCTTCATGGACTCCAGAAGATGAATCCCATTATTTAGGAGAAGCTGAAGAAGTCCCTCCTAGTAATCAAAATCATGTTATCCCAATGGCTGACTTACATCAGACTATGATAAACCAGCATGGTGACAGACCTAATCTGAGAGCTAATATAAATTGGACAAATGACCCTCTTGCTTTACCTGACGGATCGCGTTTGATAACCTCTAAGATGATATATGGCCCAGGTGGTAAGAGGATGTTTAGAATAAAATATCTTGGGAAAGGGCCTGACGTAGCAAAAATGATTGAAAGCAAAGGTGACGGATGGTATGAAAATCCTGAGTCTTCGGTTGGTATTTATTATAGTAAGACGGATAAGGCGTGGAAACCGTTTGACGGTTTTAATGCAGAAGGACGATGGGGAGATAGGGATTCCTTATTGCCCCATGCTTCATGGCGTTTACCTAACGAAAGGTATGAAGCTGGCGAACAAGCTGCTTTTTGGACAATGTTAAGTGATACGTTAATGGATTTAGATGAAGAAGGAAAGTTACCCACAGACGCAGATTTTGCATCAGCCCATTGGGGTTCAGAGGCTCACCATGAAAGTGATGACCATGCAGACGGTACTACTAGTTCTAGAATGCGAGATCATGATAATGATAGGTCTGTAATATCACCGATGGCAGCTAATACTTTCTTAAATACAAGTAAGAGTGTTGAAGCTAACGAGACTATCAATAATGCATCTGATGAAGATAAGGCAGATACTACAACATCAGCAGGAAATCATCTACGAGTAGCTGATGAGAGATTACAACGGTACTTATCAGGTGGGTATATGTCTAAAGATACTCCTGAAGATACCAAGTTTGTGCAACCAGAAGAAGAAGATGTTCAAGCTTCTAGTGACCAAGCTTCCGATGAAGAAGTTGGTGCTGATGATGGAGCTGGCCCTGGCCCTGGAGATGGTTCTGGAGCTGGAGATGGTTCTGGCCCTGGAGATGGCCCAGGCCCAAGTGGGGATGAGGAACAAGATCCAGTAGCAGCTGCTATAGAGCGAATTAACCAGTTATATAATGAATTTGAAGCGGATGGAGGGACAGATGACGAGAGTAGGAAAATATGGTGGGACAATCAGTCTCCAGAAAGACAACAACAATATCTTACAGACCGTCAGACGATAGAAGAGGTTGGTTCAAACCATCCTGCGTTTGAAGAAATTGCGGAAATGAAAGAGCGTATGGAGGATTTACATGCTATAGCTAGTCCTCCAGAGGAAGAGGAAAGAGAGGAAACAGGGGAAGGTCAGCAACCATCTGGAGAGGAACAATTAGCAATTAATGATTATCTTAAAACTGAACCTCTTTGGGATAAAGTCCATTACTCAGGTAAGGATGATTCTGGAAATTACATATATACTAATAGATTTACTGAAGAACAAATGCCTCAATTTACGTCTGTAGACCAGGCTAAAGAGACAGTAGAAAAGTTCAAACAATTTAATATAACGTATAAAGATGTTGATTTTGTTGAAATTTCTACACCTGATATTCAAAATCAAGATGCAGAAAAACTATTTGAAGACCGTACAAATTCTTTGAATGAAATGGCTACAATGCTAGGCCACCCCGTACTTCGTAATAGGGTTGGTAAAAATGCAGCTCAATTAGCTGAGGGTGATATATCTAATCCTGAACTTCGTGCAGAGCGAGGAATAAAGTATCTAGATGATGAGAGACTTGCAGACCATACTAGAAAATATGGAGATTCTTTTGAAGGTGTTAATACTGAAGACCCAGATGCTTTACTAGAAGCTATAAATGGGCAAGCAGGATTTCTTAGTGAGGGTGCTACTACTTGGTTAGAAAAATTAAAGGGAGAAGAACACCCCTTTGTAGTTGAAGAGGGTACGAGATCCACACCACATTGGTTTAACCCTTCTACTAACGATGAACACAGTTTACAAACTACAGATTCGTCTTCCCCACAAAAACAACTTTATCATAGTGATGAAGCTAAGGCATTACATGCGCGGACTCTTCGAAGATTAGTGCAAGACGGACTCTCACCTGTTGTTGATGGGGAGGAGGACATACCTTGGCCTGGTACATCACAGTCACAAAAAGGTAGACCATTCTGGGCGAAGAGCTTGGAAAAAGAAATTGAGAGTCTTTCTGATTTGGTTACAATAGCAAATATGTATAAACGGTATCCGTATGGAAGACGGGCAGCAACGGCTGATAGTGAGGGGAGAGGGTCATTAGTTCAAACGTGGATTTTCCCAACAGGAAAAGATTTTAAAGACGAAAGGGATAATAATGCGAGAACAGAAGTAGTGAAAGCTCGTTTATATGTAGCATCACAGCATCTAAAACAAATATTAGTATATATGAATAAACATTGGCAATCAGAATTACATGACCCAATTAATTATCAGATAGGTCGAGATGGTGCCTTCTATTATCATACTGAAGAAGCAGCTGACCCCGAACAACAAATAGGACAATCAGGCTCTCCTATTACAGGTGCTCCGTTAATTTTCTATCCTGCGGGGATGCCTGAACATAAACCTGTCCAGTTTAAAACTGGTGAAGAAGGGAATCAGTATATTCGTTCTCTTATGAGAGGAGATAAGTTGGCAAAAATTGAAAGTGTCTATGATGCTATAGCACATGAATTTATAAGTGGGTTAGATATACTTGGTAAGTTCAGTACCGAGTTTCAAGGATTACAAGCAATAGACCAAGCAGCTGGAAACAACAATGCTGTTCTGGAATTTTTAAGGGATGAATTAGGAGGACTGTGTTATCCTTCTGCTTTTAAAGAGGCATTTATAGCAAGCCAACGTCCTGATTCACGTGATCCTAATAATAAGGTTGCTTATTCTCAGGCATTGAAAAGTGATTTGGATGATAATCATAGGAATCCTGCTAGTGTAGTCAATACTAATCATCCCATGTCTCCTGAGAATCAAATGATGCAAAATCTGTCTTATAATGGTATACCGCAAACTCCTATAAGTGGGACACCTGTACCTGAAGAACTCTTTGATAGGGGAGAAGAACTTCGGAATAATATATTACATCCAGATGCCGTTGCAGATGATGCCTTTGATTGGATAGGTGATGGTGAATTATTTACTTTTAAGAGACACTTAAAAACTCCTGCAAGTAATGCTGCTAAAGTATCACGGGTTGAGGGGGGTAAATTCGTTACGGGCGCACATGTATTAGAGGGCAGAGGAGCTGGTCGAGGCATGACCCCAGTAGGGGAACAAGAAGATGCTGACCTGTGGGACAATAGTGATAGGGAAAGATTCTCGTCTGACCCATCCCATGATTTATATGGTACTAATTGGCATAAGTACGTATCTGGAAGGAAACCTGGCAATCGTGAACTTCGACGTTCATTACATCATGCTTTAGAGATTTTATCAGACCCAGCTGATAAAAATGATCCTGAATTTGATGAAGATGAAATATTAAGTATTTTAAGGTCTGCTTCAGAAGGTACGGATCAAGCGAGACTTAAAAGAATAATAACATTATCAGATAATTTTAGAAAGAAAAAAATTAAACAGAACAAGGAAAAGGCCGTTAGAGAAAAGACTATTGCACGACAGAAACATTGGGATAGTATTGTAGATGCACCTTCTTTACAAGAACAGTTAGCTAAAAAACAGGCTGAGGAAGGCCCAAATGCTGTCATAACTGCTGATGATGCCACTAAATATGCCCGTAATTTAGTACGTTATCTTGCAAATCTAGAAAACGATGATATAGATTATAATTCAGAAACTAAGAAAGATGCTAGAGGTTTAAGGCAAATTGATAAAGTTGATCAAATTAATGAGAAGATAAATGAAGCAATACGCTTTGGTGCAGATATTCCAGCTCTTGATAGAGAGTTACAGGAATGGGGCCGTGGCTCAGACGTAGAGACTCCCTTCGGTTCTCCTGAACATATGGAAGCAGCAGAACAAGCTGACAATCAACGTTCCGCTGAGAAAGAACATTATGATAAAATGATGGATCCTTCTAGATCTAGTGATGTGAGCGAGGCTTGGGATGATGAAACATATGAACCTGATGGTATACATGAATTCGACCCAGAAGCTTCTTCTAGTAGAGAGTCTAGCGAGTATGAACGGGAGTTACAAGAATGGGAAAATAAACGAAAGGAATTAGCTACGCTTGAATACGAACATGGACAAAAGGTCACTAATCGTCCTAGTGATGAAGCGTATGAACGACACAAAGAAATGTTAGAAAGACAGGTTGAATCTGCTGGATGGTTTTCAAAGGATGATGAGAGAATGGTAAGATTTATGGAATCTTTGAATCCAGAAGATTGGAAACCAGATGGTAGGAGTTCGTGGGATGATGAAGTTGATGGCCCAGGACAATCTGGTAAGCATCAATGGGCTTTTCATTATACTGATACCCCTAAGCCAACTGACCATGCAGGGGAACTCGCAGCTAGGAAAGCTAGAGCTGCTAAGAGTAGAGCTGTGTTAGAGGAAAGACAAAAAGATTTAGAAGATTATACAAAGGATAGAGATGTTGATCCGAATATTGGTTTACGAGATGCAACTTCAGCATTAAATGAACATATGGATAATAAACCCGTACCTACGGAAGGTACGTCTTCATCTACATGGAAGCCAGCTGGTAAACTTTATAGTAACTTTAAGAGATATGTAAAGTCGAAGAAACAGCCGTGGAAAACCGTAGGGAGCAGACATACTTTCTCGCCAGAACGAGAAGGTAAGTCAGGCACTGTAAATCATTCTAATCAGCCCACCGCCTTAGGTATTCCTGAGGAACATCGTGGTGAGTATCAGAACTTGCATCACGATAAAGCTGATGGTCTGACAGGTGAGGCTGAGATAGAATCCCGTACCAATGATTTAAGAACTAAATTAGCTGCTACAGGCCATGATTCAGCTTTAGACCACCCCCATTTTGGAACTTATGATAGAACTCCTAAAGTAGATGCTCTCACTAAGCAGCCTCCAAAACATCCTACAACAGGAAAACAGATGAGTTTAATTCCTGATGTAGGGTGGGCAGATAAAGATATTCTTCAAGGATATCAAAAAGAGATTGGGCAAGGCCAAGGAGTGTATCATCCTAAGGGCTTAATTCATGATGAAGATGGTAATGTTACAGATACAGGATTATATATTGACCGAAGTGGTTTCCACGGGGTAGCTAAAACAGACCCAACAGGTAATTATACCCATTCTAACGTAGGTGTAATGACACCAGCTAAAATAAGACAGCATGATTTAGGACATAAAATTAATGCTAAGTTACCTGAAAGTTCTCTTAAAGAATCGAATGTAGAGCCTGGTGTACAAGTACATAGGTTTAATAATGTGTCCCATCCTAGTAAGTGGGAAGCACCTACTACAAAACCGTCACAGGTTAGTCTAATAAAGAAACCGTCTACTGACAGTATACCTACTGGTAAAAAGACTCAGACAATTACTCCACCAACTGCACCAGTGCAAAAACCGTATCAGGGCATATCCCATGAAGTTCAAACTTCTAAGATTCCTTTCCTTGAAACTATGTCTAATCCATTAGATTTCAGGGGAGCTGCCAGGACTGCTGGGGAGGTTTGGAGAGGTACGGGTCGAGGTATTGCTGGCACTCAAGTAGGTGCTGAAGGTCTGAAAGGAGCTGCAAGAGCTTTTTATAATCCAAGCAGTACAAGATTAGGAGCTAAATTATTTGGTGGTGGGGAGTCCTCCGTAGAAAAATCAAGACCACAATCTTTAAACCTTTTAGATGATTATATCAGAAAGGCAAAGAAATAATTTTACTAGAAAGTATGGTATAATATAATAGAGGTATTTATATGGATAACATTCCTTTTATACAGAAAATAAGTCCGAAGTTAGCTTCACTTTTAGCAGCAGCAGCTGGCTGGGCTTTGAGTGGAGAATCCACTAAGCCAGGGGAAATGACTCCTGCTCAAAAACTTGAGTGGGAACGAGCTGTTTCGGGTAAATCCTTTGATACTGAAGAAGATGTATTTAAAGCTTTAGATACTTGGTGGAAGGAACAATACTTAGCAAAAGAGAGTATTCCAATCCCTCCACTAATGGGTGAAGTATTTGACCCCGTAAAACATAGGTGGGTTCGACCTGAACATGCTGGTCGTACCGTTATGGAAATTCAAGGACGGAAACGTTATCGTGGAACGGGGGCTGGTTTGCATGAACATTCTGTAGCTGGTCACGGTACAGGTAAGGCCCGTTTAGTAGAACGGGGTAAACGTTTTAGAGGTAAGAATGATGCAGGCAGAGTACGGTTCCATGACCATAAGGCAGAGGCTGGAAAGCATCCACGCCCTCAATCAGAGATAGACCAAGAAAAACAAGAACAACATAAAGATGTTTTAACTAGGCCCATGAAGCTACAATAAGGAGATAAGTATGACTACTACAAAAAAGAAAAGGACAACTAAACCCAGGACTAAAAAAGTTGAAGCGGTGGTTGACCATGATGGACATGATATAGTTGAAGAAATTAAGGAACCCGAAGTTCCTGCTATTCCGAAACATACTATTATATACATAGAAAAACGATTAGCTACTAAGGATAAAATTGATCCGGTAGGCCAACTAGGATTTAGTGAAAAACAGAATCGAGTTACGATAGCTCCTACATATGCATATCAAAATGAATTGCAGAATTTTGCAGGAACTGGATATACTATTGATGGTATAGATTTTCCTCCGTATACTAGAGATTGGTGGGAAAATCTTCCTAATTCAGGAATAATTCCTTCTACTTGGAGACTTGATTTTAATAAAAAGATGGTTATGGATGAAATTTAACGATTATTTAAATACAGAAACCTCTTCTCGTTCTGTTCAACAGGGCATAACTATACGGGATGAAAATAGAGAAAAACAATTAGAAGCTCAAGTTCAAGACCTCTCTACTCAGGTTAGTAAATTAAAGGATAGTTCTACAGAATTAGCTTCTCTTAAAGGTGCTATTAGTACTATAAAGCGTGAAAAGCAGGAGGAATTTAAATTAAGAGTAGAAGCTCAAAAAGAGGCAGAACGAGCTACCTATCAATTGGAAACCCAACGAAATTTTGTGGATGAAATTAATGGTTTAGCTAAACACGCTGAATCAATTAGAGAATCTTTACAAGATATGAAATTAGAATTAGATGAAAAAGATAGGTTGAATACTAAACAAGAGAGGGAACTTCTTTCTTTAACTGCTACTAATGGTTTACTACAAAATACCCAGGAAGAATTGATGCGTAAAATTACCGCTGCTGACCAGAGAGTTGAAGCAGTTAATGTTGAGAAATCTTATTTAGCTGATATAATTAGAAAAGAACAAATTAAATATGATGAGTTAATTACGTTAAAAGAAGAAATAGAAGATAAGTATGGATCTATTATAACACAAAATACTTATTTAAATGCTGTACGTTCTCGACTTGAAGAAGAAATTTCTATGGAAAGGCAACGGAATATTACCTTAGCAGAGAGTGTAAAGACTTTACAAGAATCTTATAATAATACTAAGTATAGTCTCACTAATACTTCAGTTGAAGCTGAAGGATTATATGACCAAATAAATAGCCTGCTTAAAACTTTAGCGGAAAGTAATAATACTAATGCTTATTTAGTAGAAAAACAGGAATATCTAGAAGCAGTATTAGCTAAACCAAGATATACATCAGAAGCATCTATTGCTAGAAATGAGGGATTTAAAATGCCTTTAGGTGGAATGGCTATAAATAGTAGAAAAAATTATCTAGGGACAGGGAAGCCTACCTTGTTAAAGTTCAAGAAGAAGGAGTCTACTAATGACAACACCGAATAGACCTTGGAGGCAGGAAATTGAGCTGCTTCAGAATTATTCTAAACATAAAACATTTACTGTCAATGCTACTGATAGTTCTAGTACGGCGGTAGATATATCAGGCTTTATGGAAGAATGTAATAAAGTTTCTTTTGTCGTTGAGAATGCAGATGCGTATGTAGAGTTTGATGGGGATGCTTCAAGCTCCTCTATGTTGATTCCTCAAGATGAAGGTTATTTTGATGACAATGTATATATAGGTACTAAAATTACTATTATTAATAAAGATGCGGGTGAAAATGCTAGAATACGTGGAATTGTCTGGGGGAGATAATTATGCCTTTGTTTAAAAAAGGAACAAAGCAGGGACTAACTTCATCTCAAATCACTACTAGTGATATTAAGAACGGGAAGTTAGTTATTGGGACGAGTATCCCTGCACAGTCAGATGATACAACCTTAGCTTCAGCTAAGGCTATTAAAACTTATGTAGATAATAATGTACCTACTACTCCATCTTTTAGTGACTTAACTGATACGACTGTAACAGGAACTCCTTCTGATAATAGTCATATTCAGTGGGATGGTTCATCATCACGATGGGTTAATAAAACGTATATAGATTTTGATAAGATACCTAGTCCTAATCCCCCCGACGCTGAAGAGGGGAGACTATTTGTTAAACAAATAGATGGTAATAATAATGCTTTAGCAGTAAGAATAAAGAAGGCTGGACTTACAGGGGCTGATATGCCTACAGTTGAGTTAACTTCTCCTGGGTGTGTATGTGAATGTGGTAGTACAGATGGAGCTAAAGACCCTACCTTTGATTTTACGACAGGGAAAATGACCGTCGAACTTTATTGTGGGCATTCCTATGAAATGGATATCCCTAACATGAGGAGAATACAGTAATGGTAACTTATTTAGCTGGTAACAGACTCTTTGGTACAGCTGCTCAGATGGCTACTCTTGCATCTAATAGTGCAGCAGCTCTTTTAGATGGTACTGTATTTTACCAAGATGGTACTAATGATGCTTATATATGGGATGCAACATCGGATGAATGGAAGTTAGTTTCTGTTGGTGAAGGTAATACTGCTAACGTAACTGAAACATTTACTAAGAAGACCTTTGATGATCATATCACAATGCAGAAAGTTTCGGCTGTTGGAAACCAAGCTACTAACTATGGAGCCATTTATATAGATACTAGTGATGGCAAGCTTTATTTTAAGTATCAAAGTAATACTGCTGTAGATCTTACTCTTTCTGCCTCCTCTGTTACCCTATCAGGATTGTCTGATACTGTTGTCAGTAGCCCAGCTTCTGGACATGTATTAGTTTATGATGGCACAAACTCTTGGGATAATAAAGCCATAAGTGGTGATATAGCTCTTGCTTCTACAGGAGCAGTTACCATTCAGGCAGGGGCAGTCGAAGGCACAATGCTTAATGCTAACGTTGTCGATGATAGTTCCATTGAATTAGCTTCTAATACTTTGAATGTTAAAGCATTAGGTGTTACTAATGCGATGTTAGAAGGTAGCATTGCTGATTCTAAACTTCTACAATTAACTTCTTCTAATAAAGTGGCTGGCTCTGCTGTACAATTAGCTTCTACGTCTGCTTTAGAAAACTCTACAGGTCTAAGAATTAAGGCTGCTACTGCGGGTGCAGGACTGGCAATAGCTTCCCAAGTCTTATCGGTTGGTGTAGATGATAGTTCTATTGAAATTAATAGTGATGTGTTAAGAGTAAAATCAGGAGGAATTACTAACGATATGTTAGATAATTCTTCCATTACTGTATCAGATGGTTCTAATACTTCTCCTGTAGAATTAGGTGGTACGCTTACCTTTGCAGCTGCCTCCGCTACTCAAATCACTGTTGCAGAAAGTGCTGGAACAGTAACTATAGGATTACCCAATAACGTAACAATTGCGGGTAATTTAACAGTTACTGGTAACCATATTGTAAATGGTACTACAACTACTATTAGTAC
>Ga0310344_10000699_pt1 | contig 26025 bp, 28 predicted proteins | sample HC15DNA20200_MG_FD_203801 | JGI IMG/M metagenome (GOLD analysis project Ga0310344, IMG submission 203801) | Marine microbial communities from station ALOHA, North Pacific Subtropical Gyre - HC15-DNA-20-200_MG | ecosystem: Environmental > Aquatic > Marine > Oceanic | place: Pacific Ocean: North...
CGTTCTAAATATGCCCCAATACTCAGTTCCCCCTGAGTGCCGGAACGATAGCTATGGTTAATCACCGGGTTCTCGACACATCCGAACTTAATCGATTCGGCGAAGATCTTGACGAAATCGGGAAATGCGTTGAACGTACGCCAATGCTCCAGAGATATTCTCCCCCTCTGGCACGACTCCCTCACGTACCGTTGCCGGTACCCCTAGAGCCATTGAATACTGCGGAACTATCTGTCGATTCCGGACAATGGCGTTGGCTCCAACGATCGAGCCGACACCCACAACGGCCTCATGCAATACAGCTGCTCCCACCCCTATCAGTGCTTCATCCTCGATCGTGCAACCTTCGAGATGGCAGAGGTGCCCCAACGTGACATCATTACCAACGATTGTGGGCAGGTCACTCGTGCAGTGCAACACCGCGTTGTCCTGCACGGAGGTTCGGGAACCGACGATAATTTGATTGTCGTCTGCGCGAACTACGGCATGTGGCCAAACGCTAGATTCCGAGCCAATCTGAACGGCTCCAATTATCACCGCTTCTGGATGGACATATGCGGTTGAATCAATCTGTGGTTCGATATCACCGAGTGCATAAATAGGCATCAGTCGAGCTCCGTAAACGATCCATAGTTTCCACCCAGAAATACGAGCGGTGAGCCTTCATCAACATGGCTCAGGTATTCGATTCGCCCAATCACAAATAGATGATCACCAGCATCAACCACTTCATATATTGAGCAATCGATCGATGCTAAGCAAGATGGAATCATCGGTGACCCTGAAGGAGCTGCCTCCCATGGAGTAGATTCCCATGGATCTCTTTCTTTTTTGAAGAATGCGTCGGCGAGCCAGTCCTGGCTATTCGACAAAACATTTACGCAAAACGACCCTGTCTCCTGGATCGGCGGCCAGGTGTAGGAACTCTTCCCTGGCAGAAATCCGACTAGTGGAGGATCCATCGAAACAGACACAAACGATCCGATGACAATCGCTGAAGGTCTTTCGTCAACATACCCAGATACCAACGTCACTCCAGTGGGGTATCGGCCCAGCACAGCGCGGTAGAGATTTCCATCTATTTCCCGAGCCATTAATCCCCCCTTTACTTGCGTTACTTCCAAACAAACTAAAACAGCTACGTCTCAAGAGTAGCAACGCTCAAGCCGGACTAATCATGTAGAGCTTCGCTCAAGGATCAGAAAGATCCCATTTCAGCTACGCGACAAGTGCACCTTCATGTGTCCCGTGCGAGAATAAGTTTAATGATGAAGACCAAAAACGAAGCGCCACTGGGAAATTTCCCAGATGGTCTTATCGCAGTAGTGAAAGAGGACTGTCCCACCTGTTCATTGATCTCACCCGTACTTGAGCATCTAGCCGAAGAAATGGATCTGACTGTATACAGTCAAGACAATCCAGCCTTTCCCTTCGACACAGAATGGGTTGTTGACGATACAGATCTTCGTGCGAGCTGGAATCTCAACGTAGATACTGTCCCAACTCTCATAAAAAGGACTGGCGGCACAGAAACGGATCGTGCCGTTGGCTGGAACCGATCATCTTGGGAACAACTCACCGGTCTCAATAATCTCGGAGTAGACCTACCCGATTTCAGGCCCGGTTGCGGCTCCCTCACAGTTCACCCTGAGAGGATTGACAAACTCAGAGTACGTTTTGGTGAAAGTAAACTTGCGTCAAAACGGATCGAAATTTCAGAACTCGAGGACGAACATGAGGCTTTGTTTAGTCATGGATGGAGCGATGGCCTTCCCATAGTTGCACCTACGGAAACCCGTGTAATGCAGATGCTTGAGGGAACTTCACGGGAACCAAATGACGTGGTGGCATTAGCCCCGCCAAACCTCGTTGAATGCAACGTTGAGAAAATCGCTATCAACGCAGTCATGGCCGGATGTCGACCTGAGTATCTTCCAATCGTCATCACCGCCATTGAGGCTATATGCAACCAAAACTTCAACATGCACGGAGTTCTCGCCACAACAATGTCTGTAGGCCCAATCCTTGTGGTTAACGGCCCAATCGCAGGAGAGATTGGAATGAATTGGGGCATAAATGCTCTAGGGCATGGCAATCGCGCCAATTCTACGATTGGCCGCGCAGTCCAACTCGTCATACGAAACGTAGGCGGTGGTATTCCAGGTGGGATTGACCGTGCGACTTTGGGCCACATGGGAAAACAAGGTTTCTGTTTCGCTGAAGATGAGGAAAACTCACCTTGGACAACTCTCTCAGAGGTCAAAGGCTTCGAACGAACACAAAACACAGTTACCGCTTTTTGCGGCGAAGGTCCGGCCCTTATCGTCGATCAAACCAGCCGCAGTCCCGAATCATTAACCCGATCTCTCGCGGCATCACTATTAAAAGCTGTTTCAACTCGTGTAGTGATCGCAATGGACGGCATGCTGGTACTTTCACCCGAACATATGGATCGTTACCGCGCTGCTGGCTGGGACAGGAATCGCTTCATGACTGAGATCTATGACTGCCTGCTAGTCGATAGCGATACGATCATTCGGGGAGCCGGCGGAATCGAAGATGGAATTCCAGCCGACTGGGCTGGCAACCAGATTCCCAAATTTCGGCCAGAAGGTTTACTCGTAGTCCATGCGGGTGGCCCGGCAGGACTCTTTTCGGCTTTTATAGGTGGCTGGAAAAACGGACCAACTGGCTCTGACCCAGTAACTCTGGAAATTAAGAAATGAAGTCGATATGAGAGTACTTGACCCAACTTCTGAACAAAAACTAAATACTCGTAGGCCCACTGCACGACCCAAATCTCTGATTGGCCTAACGGTAGCTCTGCTCGACATCTCTAAGCCAAAAGGTGATCGCTTTCTCGATCGAATTGAAGATGGCCTGGTAGCCGCAGGAATAAAAGTCGAGCGCTTCTGTAAGCCAACCTACACTAAACCGGCTCCCGCTGATCTTCGATATGAAATCGCTACCAAATGTGACGCTGTAATCGAAGCGCTCGCCGATTGAGGATCCTGTACGACGTGCAGTGTGCATGACATCGATGACTTCGAGCGAAGAGGTGTCCCCGCAATCTTTGTTGCCTCCGAACCTTTTAGAAATGCTGCGATCACTCAGTCTGCCGGATTGGGTTTCGAGGCGACCGGTATTTATATCGCACATCCGATTCAGGATCGTACCGATAACGAAATGTTCGAACTCGCTGACGGTGTAATCCAGGAGCTTCTAGCGTCCCTAACCGGTTCTGCTACCGAACACTAAGGGAGAAGATACACCTCTCCCTTCTTGAGTATTAGCCCATCAATCACTAACTGATCTGCGATTCGCTTGGCGCGTATAACGTCAGTGCCCCAGCCCATTACTGAAGTCAGATCTTCTGCAGAAACGGACCCATTACGTAAAGCTTCCACAAGGCGTCCGCGACCTTGTCGATCGGACCCTTCAAACTTGAGTTTACGTCGATCTATCCCTGTCGGAAATTTTGCCGGATCCTCACCTACACCACCCCAAACGCAAGTAACAGACACAGGACATTCAGCACATAAAGGATTTCTCGACCGGCAAATGGTTGCGCCAAAATCGAGTAATACTTGGTTCCAAATCCATGACTCACCATGGGGCAGCAAATCGTCGGCCAATTCCTGCACCTCAGCAGATTTGAATCTTCTCCCCTCATGGCGCTTCAAGATCCGGGTCACGTTTGTGTCTACAACCGCAAAATTTCGTTCGAAGGCAAAGACTAGAACGGCTCGCGCAATGTACGGTCCGACACCCGGCAACTTAAGCAATTCATCTAAATCATCAGGAAGATTACCGCCATGAACTGTCACCAGCTGAAATGCGCACCGATGTAGGTTGACTGCTCGACGATTGTACCCCAAACCCGACCATTCCTTTATCAACTCAGCAACTGGAGCAGCAGCGCAGGATCCGGGGTCAGGAAATCGACTAAGAAACTGACTCCACCGAGGTAACACACGACCAACCTGAGTTTGTTGAAGCATCACCTCGGCAACTAGCACCGACCAAGGATCTCGACTTTTCCGCCACGGTAAATCTCGAAGACGAGGTCTTCCCCAATCAAGAATACGGTCAGTAAGTTGAGCAGACGATGCAGGCACCAGAGTCATCGTTGAAACCGTAGTTGAACAATCATGAGTCTCAGCCTCCACTCCTTGCTAGTGTCAGAACTCGTGGCGCAAAACCCAGACCTTAAGGTTGAGCTTCATCCAGTAGATGGAACTCCTCTCCCATTAGAGCAGCTCCTTACCACATTTCCTATGGCTGCAGTCATCCTCGATCCTTATACCCATGAAAGTTCTTGGTTGCTTAACACTGCCCGACGTATCCTTGGCGTTTTTCGAGAAGCTGACGTGCGAGTCGCTTATGTCGTAGCTGGAAGTGACCAGGAAGGTGCAACAAAATTTCTCGGCCCGTTAACCGACGAAATACTTGCTTTAGCCGACCCTGACAGAAGCCTGGTTCGCTCCCTTCAACTTGAGACACTTCCAGCACTCATTCTAATTCGTCAAGACGGGCACCTCCTGGGAACGGCTGAAGGTTGGGATCCGGAAAGTTGGCGCGAAGTTATTGAGAATCTTGTGACTCTTACACGCTGGTTTCGACCAGAAATCCCAGCGGACGGAGACCCAGCACCTTACGCCGGGACTGCGGCTCTGGGCTGAGATGCAAACCGAGCTTAAGATTTAACTCTAATTTGCTGCTGCTTCACAAAACTCCCCTCCTTCGAGAGTCGACAAAGAAAGCGCCAAACAAACTATGAGTGACCAACCAACAAACCGTCCGATGGCAGTTGCCCCCAACACTCGTCCTGCCATGTATGAACGAATGTGTGCAGCTGTTCTAGCTGGCGGCGGAACTCTCGCCGATCTCAAAGAGGCCGAAGGTCTTGTCTGGGCTGACCCAGCCAACTCAGAAGATTTTCCGGAACTCGTTGCGACCGCAGAGCGACTCCAGTGGGTTCAGCTCCCATACGCTGGTGTAGAACCTTTCGCTCAACACCTAGACGACAAGTGGACCTGGACGTGTGGCAAGGGCGTTTATGCCCCAGCTGTAGCCGAAACCGTCATGGCATTGTTATTGGCTGGTTTCAAAAATATCCATGGCTACGCCCGCTCAACAAGATGGTCAGCACCTTTAGGTCGTCGCCTGACCGGAGCCAATGTCACAATTCTCGGTGGCGGGGGCATCGCTAGGTGTCTGATTCCTCTATTGAAACCCTTCGAATGCGACATCACCATAATTCGTCGATCCGAACAATCTTTTCCAGATGTCAACCGCACGATGACTATCGATCAAATGTCCCGTGCACTTCCCGACACCGACATCCTTATTCTGGCACTGGCACTCACGAGCGAAACAATCGGGATAATCGATGCTGAGACACTCGCTCTACTCCCAAATGACGCCTGGTTGATTAATGTCGCCCGGGGTCGTCATGTCGTCACCAGTGACTTGACCAAGTCACTCGAGGACGGTCTCTTGGGTGGGGCAGCCCTCGACGTAACGGACCCTGAACCACTGCCGGAACACCATCCTCTATGGGCTCTACCAAATTGCATAGTGACCCCGCATATCGCAAATACACCTGAAATGGGTCTCGACTTGCTAGAGCCCTTCGTCGCCGAAAATGTTAGACGCTTTTGCGCAGACCAGAACCTGCTTGCTGTGGTTGATGTCAGCCTCGGTTACTGAGTATGGAACGAATAGCAGCGATTATGCTAGCCATGGTTTTTGCCATAGCTAGTTTGGCTAAATTCCGTTCACCAGCTAGCACAAAAGATGACTTAAATGATCTCGGTCTCCCAAAACCAAAGATGCTTGCGAGAATTCTACCCATAGCGGAATTAGTCACTGCCGCCCTATTGATCGTCTATCCAGTCGTGGGAGGCGTTACCGCCGTTGCCCTTATCGCCACCTTTACTACTCTGCTCCTGGGCAAACTCCGCTCTGGTCAAACAAAAGGTTGTGCCTGTTTCGGATCGTGGTCAAAAGAAAACCTGTCTTATTGGGATATCTCACGCAACGTCGTTCTCGCCATACTTGGAGGTGTGGCCGTCTTCGGATAACCACTACAGCGAAAGCTGGCGCTTTGCCAAAGGTTGCGTTGTCCTACTTACGAGTAGTCGACAATCGAAACGTTCAATTAACTACCACTTGGAATAAGAGCTCACGAAGAAGAGAGGAACACCTCATGGACGGCCTGATGATGGACACACCCCTTTCACTTGCCCATCTTTTTGATCGAGGAACGAAACTGCATAGTGCGAAAGAGATCGTTACCGCGCTACCTAACGGAAAACAACGAGTGACCTACGCCGAGTGGGGTGAACGAACCAGACGACTTGGCGGAGTCCTCAACGATCTTAGAATTACGGAAGACGGCCGAGTAGCGACATTTGCTTGGAACTCTTCACGTCACTTAGAGCTCTATTTCGCCCCAGCCTGCAGTGGCCGAGTATCTCACACGCTGAATCTACGACTCTTTCCGGAGCAACTTACCTACATCGTCAACCATGCCGCCGACGAGGTCATCTTTGTAGACCATTCAGTCGCCGATCTAATCTGGCCACTCCTAAATACTTTCAAAACAGTTCGCCATGTGGTCCTGATGGATGACGGTAAGCCAGCACCAAATAGTGAGGAAATTAACGCAGAGGTCCACGACTACGAATCTTTACTCGAGGCTGCCTCACCAGTCGATTGGATCGATATCCACGAAGACCGTGCAGGCTCAATGATGTACACATCCGGCACGACCGGAAATCCCAAAGGGGTGGTCTACTCGCATCGATCTATGGTCCTTCACACCTTCGGAGCGATGATGGCAGATTCTCTCGCAGTTCGAGAACGGGACGTAATTCTCCCCGTTGTACCGATGTTTCATGCCAACGCTTGGGGACTGGCCCATGCTGGAGTCGCTACCGGAGCCACACTAGTAATGCCTGGATCAGATCTGACCCCGCCAGCTCTAGCTGAGCTGATTGAATCAGAAAAGGTAACCTTGGCAGCTGGTGTCCCAACTATCTGGATGGGTGTCCTCCCGGAACTAGCTGGTCGAGACGTCTCCTCGCTACGCGCTATTCCCTGTGGCGGCTCAGCAGTCCCCCGCACCCTCTCGGAGGGATACTTGGAGCAAGTCGGTTTACCTCTACTCCAGGCTTGGGGAATGACTGAAACCAGTCCTTTAGCTACAATCTGCAACCTTAAATCCACCCTTGACCATCTCGACGGCGATGCAAAAGCCGATCTGCGGACAACAGTGGGACTAATTTCTCCCGGGGTCGATTTCCGAATCGCCGACCAAGAAAGCGGTGAAGTGCACCCGTGGGATGGTCAGTCAAGGGGTGAGCTGCAGGTAAGAGGTCCGTGGGTAGCGCGTACTTACTACAACGACGACCGTTCTAGTGAATCATTCACGGCCGATGGTTGGCTGAAGACGGGCGACGTCGCTGTAGCCAACTCGGAGGGCTACATCCGCCTAGTAGATCGAACTAAAGATTTAGTGAAGTCTGGCGGAGAATGGGTTAGTTCAGTCGAATTGGAAAACGAGATTATGGCCCACCCTGATGTGTTAGAAGCAGCTGTCATAGGCGTGAATTCTAAAAAATGGGGTGAGCGACCAATGGCTTGTGTAGTCGCTATAGAAAATGTCGAATTATCCGCTCAAGATATTCTGGATTGGCTCGAAGATCGTGTTGCTAAATGGTGGCTTCCGGACACAATCGAGTTCATCGAGGAAATACCTAAGACTTCGGTTGGTAAATTCTCAAAAAAGACACTCCGCGACCGGTTCAGTAGCTATTCCGTCGACTAGGACTGAAGACGGATCCTCTCAAATACCAGTTCTCCCAACTGCACTTGAATACGCCCAAATACTTGAATTTGTCTTCAATACTTTCCGTCGCCCGTCATACGTGCAATGATCTTGAGGTCCTTCTTCCCAGACCTACGGAGATTTAAGTGGAACTGTTTAACGACTGGATGGGTTTTTCAGGCGGCGGTCAAGCCGTTGGCCGTTACGCCCACTATCTCGGAGGTATTACCTGGATAGGCCTCCTGTACTTCTTCAACTTTATTCAGGGGTCAGCTTTTGGTGAAATGAGCGACGGGGCGCGAGGAGAGGCCTTACGTAAGATCACCTGGCGAACCTTATGGTGGTTCAGATGGGCTGCAATGCTCACTTGGGTATCTGGGATCTGGATCCTCGCCCATCAAAAGGCATTCGGAGAACTCATGCCGGATTACTGGAATACCTCTGCCGGAGTAGGGATTGCTTTCGGGGCACTGTTGGGAACCACTATGGCTGCAAATGTGTGGATGGTTATCTGGCCCGCACAACAGATAGCTATCGGCTCATCTGTTTCAGTAAGCCAGGGGGGGGAAGCAAACCCGGAAGCACCTGCAGCCGCCAAGCGGGCAGCACGAGCCAGCCGCATCAATACCCTCTTCTCTATACCTCTCATCTTTTTTATGATGTGGCCAAGCCACTTCGCGTCGGCTTTCGGCGATGTCAATATGAGCGGTGTAGGTTTCGGTCCTTCCGCTGGCGGCCGATGGACTCTCTGGATCGTCTTCCTAGTGATCTGGATCGTCATGGAAGTTTCAGCACTTGGCAAATTGGGAGGGTATGACAATGTTCTTAATAGGGTTGTATTAGACAAACACCAGGACACAATCAAATTTGGCTTTCTAATTACGATCGTGCTCTACCTACTATTCGAAATTGTCGCCTAAGGTTCCGAATCCGTACCCATATTCTCAGCTATAGGAGTTTTCATCTCCATTTAGCTGACAACAAGTCGGGCTTCCATACCAGATTCTCTGTGCCCCGCAATATCGCAGTAAAGAACATAGCGACCGGGCTTAAGGTCAAGGGTCCCAGAGTCAGTGCTGCCATCAACAACCACGAGCCGCATTTCTGTTTCAAAATTTTCTACAACAAGCGTGTGCTCCTGTATGCCAACTTGACCTAACTCAAAAGTAACTGTGCCAACACTTGCCTCAAAAACGTCAGCGTTGTAGTCCTGTCGATCGTACGCCTCAACAGAGACGACATTGTCCTCGCTCGCCGTCCAAATCGAAGAATCACCTCCGGTACCTCCGCAGCTGATTAAGGCACCCATTACAGGTACAACTAAAATAAAGAGAATACGGAGTCCCATAAGCTACTTTCATCAATTTACGACATCACACTATTGCTGAGACTACCGATTGAAGAAGATGGCATCTACATTGCATACAGCACTCCTTGTAAATCCAAAAGCTGGAGCAGGCCGGGCCAAACAAGCAGTCAGCCAAGTCCTCAAACGATTACTTAGCCACAACTTGGAACCGACGATCCTTGAAGCCACCAGCTCACAGGAAGCGCTTGCCTCCATCCGAGTTGCAGTGGAGAGCGGTACAGATCGTCTCATAGTTATAGGTGGTGACGGAATCCTTCATATCGCAGCACAAGCCCTCGCCGGCACTCCTTGCATACTGGGTGTAATTGCTGCAGGAACCGGAAATGATTTCGGACGAGCAATGGGACTCACAAAAGGTTCTCTCGAAGACCGTGTGGACAGGACTCTGGAAAAGCCAACACCGATCGATCTTATTAAAGTCGGTAACCAATTCGCGCTGACATCTGTGATTTCCGGCTTTCCCAGCCAAGTGAACGATCGAGCAGAACGGATGCGATTTCCTACCGGTCCTTCCAGATACACGTGTGCCGCCCTACTTGAATTACCAAAAATGCAAACCATTGAAACTCGCATTGCCATGGACAGTGTCGACTATGAAATCCTCTCAACAATGATCGTCGTAGCTAACACACGATTTTTTGGAGGCGGTATGGATATCTGTCCGAATGCGGACCCTACCGACGGGCAAATCGACGTCTGCACCGTTGGGGACGTCGGACGTCTTGACCTACTTCGATCACTTCATAGAGTTCGAAATGGAAAACATCTGGAACACCCAGAAGTGACGATACGTAAGACAAAAGAAGTGGTTATTAAAGGAAAGATGACATTCCGAGCTGACGGCGAATCCCTAGATCTTTCTGACGCGGAGAGCCAGATCTCGATCTGTGTTGCGCCTCAGAAAATTCTGCTGGCTGGATCGCCATATTAGTCCATGAAACCAACCTAAACTTCTGGCTGTGACACACGATATCGAGATCACTTACTGCGTCCCCTGAAATTATCTAGACCACGCCGTGAGCGCGGCTAGCGATTTACTAGGCGAATACCAGCACGTTATAGGCGAGATCAAGCTGGTCACAGGCAGCCGTGGCGTATTCGATGTTTGGGTTGACCAAAACCTGATCTATTCAAAACATGCCTCAGGCCGGCACGCACAACCGGGCGAAATACTCACTATTTTTCAGTCCATCGTTGGTTCAGATACCCCCACTTACCCTAAGTCTTAACAACAAAAAGAACCGACTATTCAAAGAGATCAACAGCAACTTGCTCTAGATTCGCCTAGAATCAACCCTAGAACCGTCCATAATTCTCTCAACCAATCAGGAGCATCCGTGAGCCTCGAAGGTACCCAGACACACGAAAACCTCAAAGCGGCTTTTGCTGGAGAATCTCAAGCAAACCGCCGTTATCTATACTTCGCTAAAGTCGCCGACGTTGAGGGCTACCCGGAGATTGCCACAAACTTCCGTTCAACAGCAGACGGCGAAACTGGACATGCGCATGGACATTTGGACTATCTCCAAGATGTGGGAGACCCAGCCACCGGCCTGCCGATCGGCGAAACCACTGCGAATCTCGCTGCCGCTGTAGCCGGAGAGACCCACGAGTACACGGACATGTATCCAGGTATGGCAAGAACTGCGCGCGACGAAGGCTTCGAGGACATTGCCGACTGGTTTGAAACCCTCGCAAAGGCAGAGAAGGCCCACGCCGGGCGATTCCAAGATCTACTAGACGAAATCGAGTGAGATCTACCCACTAAAGCGAATTCCCGTCCGGACTATTAGCCGATCCACAACAGGACGGCCTTTAGTTTTGTGTCAAAAGTTTCCCGAGCCGTAACCCTATGAGCTCCCCCATCCCCTACCAGCCAACCCCTGGTCTTAGCTACGATCCCGCTGAAGAGCACTACTGGGATCCAGAAGCCCTCCAAAGCGAACTCACCCGGACATTTGAGATATGTCACGGTTGCCGGATGTGCTTCAAATACTGCGATAGCTTCCCGACACTTTTCTCACTCCTCGATGAACACCACGACGGCAACGTCCGTGGAATTACACCTTCTGAAACCAAAACAATTATGGATGGGTGCTTCCAATGTAAACTTTGCGAGGTTCAATGCCCTTATACCGTGCGGGATGCCCATGAATTTCAGCTCGACTTTCCAAAATTAGTCCACCGGTACAGAGCCCAACAATCTCGCGGTAAACGCGATAGTGCGAAAAAACGGAGACAGAAATGGCTACTGGGTAATCCAGATCGAACTGCTCGACTAGCACGCACTACACTAGGACTGGCCAATCTACTTAACCGTCGCAGTAAGTTGTACCGGCGATTTCTAGATGTATTTGCCGGGATCCACCCAAAAAAGCATCTACCCAGCTGGTCACAACGAACATTCACTAGTTGGGCCATCCACGAAGGACTAACACTCCCATCTGACACAGGCGAAGCTGTCTTATTTCCAACGTGTTATGTCGAACACAACGAACCGCAACTAGGAAAAGACACCGTTTCCGTTCTCCAACGAAATGGTATTGCTCTTACTTGCGAAACAGGCCTTCATTGCTGCGGCATGCCAGCCTGGGAATCAGGTGACCTCGATACTCTCCGAACCAAGGCTAAAGCCAACCTAGAGCGCCTATCACCTCATGTGGATGCTGAGAAAAAGGTCGTAGTTATTAATCCGACATGTTCAATGATGCTGCGTCGAGAATACCCTGAACTCGTAGATCCTTCAGATCGAAATCGAGCAAGAGCCCTAGCAGACAAAGTAGCTGATCCAGGAGAGTTGCTCTGGTCTATCAGAAACGACGAACGCTTCGATAACGACTTTGCCTCCACACCTGTGACCGTCAGCTATCACGCCCCATGTCACTTGAGGGCACAGTCTGTCGGTTTCAAAGGTCGTGATTTATTAAAAAAGATCCCAGGATTAGAGGTAGAAACAACTCTGCAGTGCTCTGGCCACGACGGCACATTTGCCATGACAACACAGGGGTACGAGGTGTCAGTAAGAATCGGGAAAAAAGCCTTCGAAGGGTTAGCTTCCACTGAAGCTGAAGTTTGGGCCACCGATTGCCCTCTAGCAATTTTGCAATTCGCACAACACACAGCACACAAACCGATGCACCCGATGTCTATTTTAGCTCAGGCTTATGAACCGGATGGCTTTCCCACCAAAGTCATCCCCGAAACCCCATCGTGAATCCAAGAATCCCCCCACATCACGTCCGACGAGAAGAACTCCTCGACTGGCAAACATACGATGATTCACGGGATATGACCCGAAAACAGATCATTGCCACGAAACAGCCTCGTCGACTCCATTTGGGTCGATACCTCACATTTCTGTTCGAAAACCATGACACCATCCGGTATCAGATCCAAGAAATGATGCGAGTCGAACGAATCGTCAGAGAGTCAAGCATCCAAGAAGAGCTAGATACGTATAACTCACTCTTGGGTGGCCCGGGGCAACTGGGCTGCACTCTATTAATTGAGATCGAAGATGAAGCCAAGCGCCAGCCACTACTCGAAGCATGGATCAACCTTCCGAACACGATCTATGCTGCAGCAGCCGATGAGGAGAAGCGTTACGCTGAGTTCGACCTGACACAAATTGGTCGAGGACGTCTCTCGTCGGTCCAATATCTGACCTTTTCGTTGGACGACCCACCGATCGTCATAGGTTGTGATCTCCCTGACCTAGCGGGCGAAATTCTCCTTGACCAGACTCAACAAATAGCATTGGCTCACGACTTGGCAGCTACCCGTCGCTAACAAACGCGACTATTTCACTATTTCTCCAATAATTTTTAAAGTACAAATTGACTAGAAGCATTTTTCGATAACTCTCAAACCCCCCTCTTTGTGAGATTCGCTCAACAGGAAAATGTAAATCATTGTGCAAAGATGAAGGTCTAACCGGATACAGCCAATCCACCCATTTTTGTGCGAGAACCAAGAGCGATTCAGAAGTGAAGATTCTCAACATCCAAATTGCTTTGACTAACTGATAATTACGGTTATTATCCATCTATGGCAGTAGAAGCTCCAGAGATTGCTCCCCGATCAGACCAAAGCGACCTCCTTACCGAGCGTTTACTACATTCAGCCGCAGAGGTTTTTGCCGAGCAGGGCTACGAACGTGCAGGTGTCGCTGAAATTGCTCGCCGGGCTGGCGTAACAACAGGAGCTATCTATAGCCGGTATAGCGGTAAAGCTGAGCTTCTCTTAGACGCCGCAAACCATCATGTGTCGGACGAGATTCAGCATCTTCTCCGCACTGAAATTCAAAACGAGCCAGCTACCCAAGTCCTCGCCTCACTGGGAGCTCATCTCTTAGATGAGCTTCCTGCGGGTGCTGGACTCTTCCTAGAAGCCATAGTAGCGGGTCGACGAGACCCCGAACTCGCGGCTGCCATCCGTGGACGAGTAGAAGCCGAAGATGAGCGCCTCGCTGAACTGATGCGAAAAGCAACCAGTGACGGCTTGCTCGATCCAGAACTTGATGAACTTGCAACTGTCCGACTTGCCCATGCGATCGGTTTCGGAATGGCCCTCACAAGGTCAATAGGATTAGATCTGCCGGATGCTGATGCATGGACCACAATCATCAACCGGGTTATCTCTGCGGTAGGAATGCCACAGAACCCGCCCGATTCTAAACCAGGAGACGAACTATGACGGCGGTCGAACAACATAACCAAAATGTGTCAGAGCTACATGACTATGCCAACGACCCGGATCGAATCACCGAATACTCTGTGTGGAACAACGACGTAATGTCCCTTATCCATACCGTTGAAGACCATGCAGACGCCATCTTTACATGGGGCTACGAAAAGGGTGAACGGGCAAGTCTCGACAAACTCTACGAAAAAGCGAAAACCTCGCAATGGAATGGTCAAACAGACCTGGACTGGTCGATAGAGGTCGATCCCTATCAGGTGCTCGCCCCAGCGAATCCGCTCGAAGTTGCATACTTCGCAGAAAACCCTGAATCCCCACTCTACAAATTCAATGAAACGGAATGGGCCCAACTTGGCGTCGAGTCTATGAATTGGAGTCTCTCTCAGTTTATGCACGGAGAACAGGGCGCGCTCTTATGCACAGCGAAGATTGTGGAGACAGTCCCATGGATCGACGCAAAATATTATGCAGCTACTCAAGTTGTTGACGAGGCCCGTCACGTGGAGGTTTTCGCACAATACCTGGATCAAAAATTAGGAGGAATAAAATATCCGTGCAACACGCATCTTGGACTCTTACTTGACGACATTATTAAAGATAGTCGTTGGGACATGACCTACCTGGGTATGCAAATAATGGTTGAGGGTCTTGCGCTGGCAGCTTTCAGTTTCATGCATCAAACAACTGAAGAACCACTCCTAAAGAAACTACTTCGCTATGTGATGAGTGATGAGGCTCGTCACGTTGCTTTCGGCGTGCTCTCCCTCCAAGAGGTGTACCAACAACTCAACTCAACCGAGATACGTGAGCGTCAAGAATTTGCATTCGAAGCGGCACTACGGATGCGTGATCGTTTCCTGCGTCAGGAAGTCTGGGAGAGGATGGGGGTAGATGTCAAAGAAATGGTGAGATACACACTGGCGATGCCTGATGAGCTTCGAGTGTTCCAGCGACTTCTGTTCTCAAAAATTGTGCCCAACTGCAAGAAACTAGGATTACTTGACGCAGGAGATGGCTGGCTCCGCGACCGATTTACCGAAATTGGGGTAATCGAGTTTGAAGACTGGATCGACACAGGCGAAGAATACGCTGAGTTTGATGAAGTAGCGAGAGATCGTTTGGCAGCCACGTCTTAATCACCACACCACTGTAAAAATTCGAAATCAAGTTGGACCCTCTCCTCCGTCATTGGCCTGTACATGATGACGAATAACTTCCTCAATTACGAATCGCAGAAACTTTTCAGAAAACAACGGATCAAGACCAGCCTCATTAGCAAGTCTCCGTAGCCTTTGAACTTGAACTGCTTCGCGATGCGGATCAGAAGGCGGCATAGCGATCTGAGCCTTGTAAGCACCAACCTTTCGAGTCACCTTGAATCGCTCGGCCAGTAGGTGAATGAGCGCGGCATCTATATTATCAATACTCGCCCGAAGCTCTTCGAGTTCTGGGTCGCACTGTTGCTCATCCATGTCTGGCTTCACCTTCCATTGGCCGGCCCTAACAAGACTAGGCGGGGATCAGTTCCCGCGGACGCGTATCATCCATACCTGGGCGTACTACTGTCCTCATCTACAAGAGAGTCTCCTTTCCCAACTATCCCAAGCTAAGACGAAACCTTTAAGAAAGTGAGAGGTAAATGGAAATCCCTCTAACCGTAACAGACCATTTAAGACGCGCTGAATTGGTTTATGGAGACCGAATAGCAATAGTCGATGAGCCAGACCAGCCCGCCGATCCATTGCCCGATCTTACCTACTCCGATATGGCCAATCAGGCTAAAGGTCTAGCGTCTGGCCTAGAGGAAATTGGTTTAGACACTGGCTCTAGAGTCGCGATTGTTTCTCAGAACGCTGCCCGCATGTTGGTATTCCTATTCGGCACCAGTGCCTTTGGGCGAGTCGGTGTCCCCATCAACTTCAGGCTGAATACCGAGGAGGTCCAGTACATTATCGATCATTCGGGAGCCGAGTTGCTCCTGATGGACCCCGAATTGGAAGCATCTCTGGGCAGAGTGAAGGTCCAAAAACGTCTACTACTGGGCGAAGAGTCTGACGCTCTATTCCTTAACCAATCAGAACCCCGACCTTGGGTCCCAGACGAGCAAGCTACCGCAACGATCAACTATACGAGTGGAACCACAGCTCGGCCCAAAGGTGTCGAGATGACTCATCGAAACCTGTGGATCAACTCGGCTATCTTTGGCTGGCAAACGTTAGTGCACGATAGAGACGTCTACCTTCATACTCTTCCGATGTTTCACTGCAACGGGTGGGGGATGCTCTATGCGGTTACCGCTATGGGGGCTAAGCACGTTGTGCAACGTAAGGTTGACGGCCACGAGATCCTACGCAGAGTAGAAAAACATGGCGTAACACTATTGTGTGGTGCTCCTGCTGTAGTCGCTGCAATTCTTGAAGCCGCAACTAATTGGGACGGCCCTATTCCAGGTGCAGGCCAGACACGAATAGTCGTAGCTGGCGCCCCTCCACCCACACGGACAATTGAGCGTGTAGAGACAGAGCTGAACTGGGAATTTATACAGATATACGGACTTACTGAAACAGCCCCTCTTCTCACGATGAACAGAAACAGAGCTGAGTGGGACAACCTCAATTCCGGTGAACGGGCGATCCAACTTTCCCGGGCAGGTGCCCCAGCCTTAGGCGTCACAGTTCGCACCTCAGAACAAGGTGAACTCCTAGCACGAGCAAATCATGTGATGAAGGGCTACTGGAATCAGCCGGAAGCGACTACAGAAGCGCTAAGCGACGGCTGGTTTCACACAGGGGATGGCGCCACAATTGACGAGGAAAATTATGTAGCTATTCGTGATCGAAAAAAGGATGTAATCATCTCAGGCGGGGAGAACATCTCATCGATCGAGGTTGAAGATGCGCTATTTGCCCACCCTGCAATAGCCGAGGTGGCGGTCATAGGAGTTCCCGATGATAAGTGGGGAGAGACAGTTAAGGCACTAGTAGTCATAGCACCAGACTTTGATGAAGAACTAAGCGAACAAATACTCATCGACCACTGTCGACAGCGAATCGCACATTTCAAATGTCCAACATCCATAGAGTTTCGGGATGAACTAGCCCGCACAACTACTGGGAAATTACAAAAGTTTAAATTGCGAGCGCCCTACTGGGAGAACATGCAAAAACAAATCAACTAAAGCAACTGAGGGAAAGCTAGAAGATGTACCAAAAATGGTTTCTTTGGTTTGTAAAAATATCACTGGCCCTATGTCTACTTCTAGGCCTGATATTCCCAGATATCCCTGGAGTTGAGGGGAAAGGCTGGCCAGAACGCTCTCTTGGTTACCCCTTGTCTGCTCTCATTTTCCCGATTGTTTGGCATCTCCGAGGCCGAAGGGTCAAATATCCCTATATTGCTGATTCGCTATTTGTCCTTCCCTTCGTTCTTGACCTTCTGGGTAATCTTCTGAACCTCTTCGATACTGTCGATTCCTTTGATGACATCCTTCACTTCATAAATTGGGGTTTCCTCGTCGCTGCACTCGTGACACTTCTCTGGCCAGCTTCTCTTGAACGTTGGAATATTGTCTTGCTGGGCACAGGATTCGGAGCTATTGCAATCATTGCCTGGGAAGCTATCGAATGGGTTATACAGGAGATGGGAACCACGGGCTTACAGTTAACCTACGACGACACTGTGGGCGATCTTGTACTTTCAACAGCCGGGGGCCTTTTTGGAGCCCTCTTAACAGTAATGCTCCTTACAAAAAGTAAAAAACAGCAAAACGGACAGACCAACAAGATCAATAATTAGTCCTGCAAGTGTTGCAGGTGTCACATACGGTGTCCTACGGTTAGGCAACTCACTAGACCGCATAGATACTTGCGTCTTTCTAGTTGGCCCAAACAATGACCCGGAGGGGATTCATATATGAATAGCAAACTCTTTAAACTACTGGCTCTGTTCTTATCAATAGGTGTTGTTGCGGCAGCCTGTGGCAGTGACGACGACGCTTCTACAACTACCTCGACACCAACGAGTGAAGCAACTGCTACGACTGCCCAAGTCGAAGTTGTCCAAGGAGGCAGCCTTCTAGACGTTGTGAAAGACCGGGGGACACTAAACTGCGGCGTGAGCGGCAGTGCAGTCGCCTTCTCCGAAACTCAGGCAGACGGTTCGGTTACAGGCTTCGATGCTGACTACTGCCGTGCAGTGGCAGCCGCAGTTCTGGGGGATGCAAACGCCGTAAACTTCACAGCATTAACTGCTTCTGAACGCTTTACCGCAGTGCAAACCGGCGCCGTTGATGTACTTATGCGGAACACGACTTGGACACAGAGTCGTGATACTGACCTAGGTATGGATTTTGGCCCGACGACCTATTACGACGGTCAGCAGTTAATGGCCCGAGCATCTGATGGCTTTGACACCTCAGATGCAATTATTGATATTGATGGTGCCATAGTGTGTACCAATGCTGGTACGACAACTGAAAAAAATATTGCAGAGGCTGCTGAACTAGCAGGAGCAGATATCCAACTCTTAGCCTTCGAAACCAGCGACGAAGTATACGAAGCATTCATCGCCGGATCCTGTGATATTACGACTACAGACGGTTCTGCCCTGGTGGGACGAAAGGTTAAACAACAGCCGGAAGGCGAAGAATGGGTGATTTTCCCAGCTACACCTATCTCTAAAGAGCCTCTTGGTCCGACCTATGGGCAAAACGATTCCAAATGGGCTGACGCTGTGAATTGGACTGTCTATGCCACAATCATCGCTGATGAATACGGCATAACTAAGGCCAATGTGGACGAGTGGATAGGTGAGCCAGGTGAGGTTGGTCGTCTTCTTGGTGGCGATGGTGAACTTCAGACCCTTATGGGCCTTTCAACCGACGCCTTCTACCAAGTCATTAAGCAGGTCGGAAACTACTCTGACATATATAACTCAAACTTGAACCCTGTGGGCCTACACCGCGAGGGATCAGCTAACGCTGGCTGGCTAGACGGTGGTCTTATCTACGCCCCACCTGCTCGCTAACTGAGTTAGTCACAAGCAACAATGGTCTTATGGATGCGGGGGCTTTCGTCCCCGCATCCCAGGGTCCGTCGCTATGGGGATCAGGTCAATACGTCTCATTGTCAACTGGCGGACTACCGCATGAGACTTAGGGAAGTTAACGACCTCTCTCAACTGGGTAAACCCCGGCAATGACCGAATCCACTACCAGCGAACGCGTCTCTCAACGGGTGCCTCTGTGGCGCGATGCTCTGGTTCTGAAATGGGCAGCACAGGTTGTTCTCCTAGCCGTTGTGCTAGCGACAATGTGGTTTCTCGCTACGCAAGCTGGGGATAACCTGCGCGCTCGCAGTATCAATACCAGCTATGACTTTCTTGGGCGACCACCCGACATCCAACTGTCCGAGGGAATCGACACTCACCCTGCCACAGGTGGACGGGCTCTGTGGGTAGGTATGGTCAACACCCTGCGACTTGCCACTACGGGAATCATATTTGCAACGGTTTTGGGAACGATTGTGGGACTCGCACGCCTTTCAAATAACTGGCTGGTCGCCAAACTTGCTTCGATCTGGGTGGAAACACTCCGGAACATTCCGCTACTTGTCCAGATCATCTTTTACTTCGCGGTTCTCAATACATTACCTCGAGTCACCCTTGACACAGGACCGATCAACGGATGGTTCCATATCTCTAACAAGGGGATCTCTCTACCCCGCGTATTCCTAGCTGACGGCTTCTATCAATGGGCAACTGTAGTCACCTTGGGTTTGGTTGCAGCTTGGTTTGTACATAAGCGCCGAACTCAACTCCACGATACGACTGGCGCCAATACCTCTCCGATTCTTTGGGCCCTAGCAACCGTGACTGGATTTGGAATCATTGGCCTATTCATCCATCCAGCATTCTCATTTCTCGGCCCACTCGCCACTGGGATCGCTGATTTATTTAAGGGTATGCCCTTGGAAATCCCACAAATAGCTGGTCTTTGGATCCAACGTTTTCTTGCAGAACGCAGAAGCGCTAAAGGACATTTAGGTCTGACAGATGACGACTGGTTCCGCATGTTCTTCACACTAATTACGGCCCTCGTAGCAATACTAGTTGTCATCCGATGGACTGGTCTTTCATCATGGATTATTTCTAGCAGCAGTGACTTTTTCAATCTAGTGGGTGAGAAATTCGACGTGGACGGCGCCGCTCGACCCTTCGATGCGATGAGACCCGACATTCTCCAGAAAGGACGATTCCCTAACTATGGCACTAGCGGACTTACCATGTCAGTTCCATTCGCTGCTGTATTTTTTGGAGTAGTCTTCTACACTTCAGCTTTCATTGGCGAAAACGTCCGAGGTGGAATTCTCTCTGTTCCGAAAGGCCAGATCGAGGCAGCAAACGCCGTCGGTCTCAAGAAAAGTCACGCATTACGGCATGTGATTCTTCCCCAAGCCTTTCGTGTGATCCTGCCACCAACTGGAAACCAGTATCTAAATCTTACGAAGAACACATCCCTAGCCATCGCTGTCGGCTACTCCGACATGGTGCAAGTCGGAACCACTGTCTTTAATCAGACTGGCAAAACTCTCCCTGTAGTTTCAATCTGGATGCTCTTCTACCTGAGTTGTTCACTAACCATCTCAGTAATAGTCAATTGGTTCAACATGCGTATGAAACTGGTAGAACGATGAGCAATCTATCTACCCAACCGGCTGTAGAACACGCCCTTGCACCACCCGAAGAACCGAAACTTCCACCTCGTATGTGGATCCAAAAGAATCTGTTCTCAACACCGTTCAACTCCTTTCTGACAGTCATATCGACCTTGTTGATACTCGCAATAGTTCGAGGACTACTTTCCTTTATCTTTAATCCTCTTCGTCAGTGGAACGCCACGGCAACCAACCTTCGTCTTCTGATGACACAGGCCTACCCCGAAGAACAGTACATTCGAGTGTGGATCTGTGTCGCAATCATTCTCATCATCACTGCTACCACAATGGCTGCTTGGCGGGTTGACAGACGCATCGAAGTTATCCATCTTGGCCGTCACCTCCTCACAGCAGCAACAGGCTTCGCCATAGTCACCTTATTGTCACCGTGGAGTGTCAGTGCCAAGGCCTATTGGCTACTTATTTCCTCCCTATTGGCCGGGATCGGATTAACGCTTCGACGTATACAAGGAGAACGTTCTGTCTCAAATCTCTCATTGGTCTCAATCGCCTTAGCCGTAGGGGTTGGATCCCTTTGGGTAGTCCCCTATGGACATCACAGCTTTGTCGCAGATCGAGTTCCGCGAATCCTCCATGAACCTGGAACTGTTGCAATGTCCACCAAACTTCCATGGACAATCGTTCTCCTTGTAGCCTTCTTCAGCTATTTCGGGGCTCGTTCAATGCGGAATCGACTACCTGCCAAAGCAACAAAGACTGCTCTCGTGGTCACCTGGTTATTAGCGCCGTTATTCCTCATCTATCTGATACTACGTGACCCCAACTTCGACATGGGACACGTTTTTTCAACCGACCTACCCATTTTTCTAGCCTTCGCGATACTGGGGTCGATTCTTCTCGTTTGGTTAACAAAACCCACCGTAGGGGAACTTGGACGCATCGTTGCCGCTGCAATAATAGTTACCGGAGTCGGATCATTCCTAATACCAATGAGAATGGTTGTCAGAATACTCCTCATACTTCTTGGAACTTTTTCTCTCGCAGCACCTTCGTTTGCCGGTGGCAAAATCGCACGGAAACGCTACACAATCTGTTGGATCGCATCCGCCGCTGTTCTATCGTGGCTCATAACTGCCGTAAACACACCATCTACAGTCAAGGTGCCAGGGGATTTCTTCCTTGGTGGATTCTCACTCACCCTCTTCGTAGCTGTTCTCACTATTGTCATTTCATTCCCTCTAGGCGTTCTGCTCGCATTAGCACGAACATCAAAAATGCCTATTTTTCGTCTCCTAGCTACCTGGTTCATCGAATTCGTGCGCGGCATACCGTTAATCACAATCCTCTTTTTCTTTTCAATCATGGTTCCCTTGTTCCTCCCCGTGAATATGCACCTGACTGAAGTGGCTGCTGTTGTTATTGGTTATGCACTATTCTCTTCTGCTTACCTTGCCGAAAACGTGCGCGGTGGCTTACAGTCAGTGACACGTGGCCAGCATGAAGCCGCTGAAGCAGTCGGCATGACTACAGCTCAAAAGACAGCGTTTATTGTGCTGCCACAGGCCCTTCGCGTAGCTATACCACCACTTGTGGGACATTGCATCGGGGTGTTTAAGGAAACCTCTCTTCTGGCTATCATCGGGTTATTCGACGTTCTCTACATCGCCCGAAACGTACTACCGAACCAGACCGCCTTCATGGGCAGCACCAGAGAGAACCTTCTATTTGTCTCTCTTCTCTATTGGCTGTTCTGTTACCAAATGTCCAAGTCGAGTCAGCGTCTAGAACGCCGTGTCGGACTTGGCGAACGCTAAAAGTACATCTATCGAGATTTCGGACAAGGTAAAAGACGATGGACAAATCAGAGGTCAACGCAGTACGTGGCGAACTGTCAGAATCGCAAAACATAATTGTTTGCGAAAATGTGAATAAGTGGTACGGGGATTTTCAAGCACTTGATCAAGTCTCAGCGACAATCAAAGAACAAGAGGTGGTCGTTGTCTTAGGCCCCTCCGGTTCTGGAAAATCAACGTGGATCCGCTGTATAAACCGCCTGGAACAGCATCAAGAGGGCCGAATCGTTGTGGACGGGGTGGAACTCACCAATGACCTTCGGAACATTGAGCAGGTACGTTCTGAGGTGGGCATGGTTTTCCAACAATTCAATCTCTTCCCCCATCTGACCGTACGAGACAATGTCAGCTTGGCCCCGATCTGGGTTCGTAAAAAACCTCGGTCCGAGGCCGAAGAAGAAGCAATGACCTTACTGCAACGAGTCGGAATACCTGAACAGGCTGATAAATACCCGGGACAATTGTCAGGTGGCCAGCAACAACGGGTCGCTATTGCTAGAGCACTCGCCATGGAACCAAAAATTATGTTATTTGACGAACCTACATCGGCACTAGATCCGGAGATGATCAAGGAGGTACTCGATGTGATGAAAACTCTGGCACTCTCGGGGATGACGATGATGGTTATTACCCATGAAATGGGTTTTGCTAAAGAGGTAGCCGATCGGGTGATCTTCATGGAAAGTGGCCAGATCGTAGAACAGGGAACTCCACAACATTTTTTTGAGAACCCAATCGAAGAACGCACAAAACTTTTCTTGTCACAAATCCTTTAGGGAACCAAGGGGGAGAATCGTGCATCTTGAACGGTTAACAGGTGTAATAGGCGCTCAGGTAACCGACATAGATCTAAGAAATCTGAGCCAGAGTCAAGCAGAAACTCTGCGTATAGCAATTTGCGACTACTCGGTACTTGTAATTCCCGATCAGTATCTTTCACCAACCGAACAAGCAACCTTTAGCCACCTCCTGGGCCCCTACTCCCCCGTACCTTTTGTTCAACCAATACATGAGCACCCAGAAGTCATACGGGTGGTCAAAGAAGCATCTGATAAGGAGGAATTCAACTTTGGTGGTGTCTGGCACAGTGACTTTTCATTTTTACCAACTCCGCCTGCCTTTACGATTCTTCAAGCAGTTGAGGTACCAAAAGTAGGCGGTGACACCGTCTGGTCTTCGATGACAGCTGCACACGATGCCCTGCAGGATGACATGCGCTCTCAGTTAGAAAAAATCACCGCATTGCATTCCGCAAGCGATGCATACTCACCAAACCAGCAGGCAAGGCATTCGCAACTGTCAGGAATGGACATTCGCACTTCAAACTCTGCAAAGAAAAGGACGCGTCACCCACTCTTATGTACGCATCCAGAGAATGGGCGGCGTAACCTCTTTTTCAATAGGCTGTACGTCCGAGGCCTTGAAGGGCCGGAACTAAGCGGACCTAGGAAAAGTAAGAGGGAACGTCAACTGCTCGACTGGCTTCATGAATGGACAACCCAGATACGTTTTACCGTCCGACACCGGTGGTCAAATGGGGATATTTGTATATGGGACAACCGTTCTACACAACACTTGGCGATCAATGACTACCCCGGACAACGACGAGAATTAACACGCACTACGGTAGCTGGTAGCCCACCCTCACCTTAGCTTATATTTCAAAGCTCAATCGTCCCGCAGTAATTCAATAAGTGTCGAAGTGTCCTGTCGTCCACAGCCGCGCTGTTGGAGGCGAGCATAGAATTGATCGACTATAGCTGTAACTGGCAAAGTAGCCCCAATGCGTTCAGCCTCATCAAAAACGATCCCAAAATCCTTTCGCATCCAGTCGATAGCAAAACCAAAATCGAAATTTCGATCAAGCATTGTCTGAGCGCGATTATCCATCTGCCAAGATCCAGATGCTCCTTGACTAATAGCCTCGAGCATTCGATTTCTTTCAAGCCCGGCTCGACGACCAAAGTCGAGAGCTTCAGACAAACCTTGGATGAGTCCACCAATACAAATCTGATTGACCATCTTGGTTAACTGGCCATGGCCAACAGGACCCACTAAAACAGTCGCCCTAGCATAAGCGCTGATAATTGGCTCAACAGAAGCGAAAATATCGGCATCACCACCACACATTATGCTCAAGCGACCATCCTCCGCCCCAGCCTGCCCACCTGACACCGGGGCGTCTATGAACCCTGCACCAAGTAAAGCGACCGCCTCAGCAATCTCACGAGCAACCATGGCTGATGCGGTGGTGTGATCCACTACAACCGTTCCCGGTGACACTCCAGCAAGAATTCCAATATCGCCATACATAACTGAACGGATATCGTCATCATTACCTACGCAGATCATGACAAGATCGGCTTCTCTTGCTGCAGCTGCAGGGGTCTCAGCGAGAGAACCGCCATACTCCTCTATCCATTCAGCGGCCTTCGAAGTCGTCCGATTGTAAACGGTTGTATCATGACCGGCCGCTTGCAAATGTCCCGCCATCGGATATCCCATTACGCCGAGACCTACGAACGCACATGAAACCACTTTTACTTGCCTCCTGACTCATGTCCCATATTTAAGCTCAGCCATAGCTGGGAACACATTGTGAGGATGTCGGGGTATTTCCCCACAAGCCTCTTTAGCTAATTCACGATAAACAGCGAAAACGTTGGGCACGATTCGTTCCCACTCTCTCCATTCTTTGTATGGACCAAGATCGATCCCATCAATGGCCTCTTCAACAGTCTGACCGACTTCGAAAGATTTCCGCGCCTCAGATTCAACAAAAACCAAATAATCCCGCACCATCAAAACACCAATTTCATCAGTAACTGGGCCATGACCAGGAACTATGATCTCGCAACCGAGACCGAGAATTCTGTCACAAGCACTGATCCAGTTCTCTATCGAACCTTCCCAAATAACCGGTGTTTCATCTACGAATAGAATGTCCCCACAAAAAACAGTAGATGCATCAGGCAGGTACACCACAGTGTCGCCAGCTGAGTGAGCTGGACCAACTTCGATCAGCTCAACAGTCCGGCCACCTACCTCAAGTTGAAGCTCTCCGCTAAATGTTCGATCCGGATCTGGCACTTCAATTCCCTCAAACTGAAAACAACCGAAAGCTTCTTCAACATAGCGATTAGCCAACTCGCCCATATCATGCGTAAGAAGTGCTTCTAAAACGGACGGTGGTACTGTTTTCATTTCAGCTGCTGCAGCATCACTAGTAACCACAGTTGCCCCTTGATTGACTAGAAGCTCGTTACCGTAACAATGGTCTCCATCGGCATGAGTGTTAATAAGCATGTCAATAGGGCGGCCGGATGTAACAGCTGAAATGTCATCAAGCATTTGTCCAGTGAGCCGTAGGTCGAAAAGAGTGTCGATCAAAAGCGAAGACCAGTCACCAGTAAGAAGACCTGAGTTGCTCCAGCCCCAACCACCATCCGCTTGAAGGTAAACGAAGACCCCATCCGCAATCTCTAAAAGGCCTCGGCGATCTGTCATTACACTGTCCACGACAAGAAATCCTACGTGTTGAACAGTCCCGTCTGGTCAGCGGGCTCATCTTAGTGACAGGCTCGTTTGCAACCA
>Ga0310344_10000700_pt1 | contig 26014 bp, 32 predicted proteins | sample HC15DNA20200_MG_FD_203801 | JGI IMG/M metagenome (GOLD analysis project Ga0310344, IMG submission 203801) | Marine microbial communities from station ALOHA, North Pacific Subtropical Gyre - HC15-DNA-20-200_MG | ecosystem: Environmental > Aquatic > Marine > Oceanic | place: Pacific Ocean: North...
TTAATATCCAACTTACCTTCATCCACTGCCTTCTGAATCCGGCCTATGTTCACAATTTCATATTTTTTTCTGAAGATATTTGTAAATCCGCGCTTAGGTAAGCGTCGGTAAAATGGCATTTGCCCGCCTTCAAACCCTTTAATACTAACTCCAGAGCGCGACTTCTGACCTTTATGTCCACGACCCGACGTTTTTCCCTTACCAGAGCCAATACCACGACCAACTCGACGTTTATTCGCTTGAGAGCCTACACTCGGAGAAAGTTCATTTAACTTCATGATCTATTTATCCTTCTCCGGTTTGTCGACACGAACCAAGTGCGCAACCTTCTCAGTCATACCACGAATTGATTGAGTGTCATCAAGTGTTCTACTCCGACCGACTTTATTAAGACCAAGTCCAATTAAAGTAGCCCTCTGATCTTTCGTTCTACCAATAGGACTTCCAATCTGAGTTACACGTATTTTTTTTGGCAAGGGTGCAGACATTATTCTATCCCGTCTCGGTTGAACTATCGCGTCCAAATATTTGACTAACTTTTTTGCCACGCTTCGCTGCTATAACTCTAGGTGATGCACAATATTCCAAGGCTCGAAAAGTCGCTTTAACCATATTATGTGGGTTAGATGTACCTATTGATTTTGCCACAACATCCTTCATTCCTAACATTTCAAAAACAGCCCTCATAGGGCCGCCCGCGATAATTCCTGTCCCAGCTGGAGCAGAGCGGAGTACTACGTGCCCCGCACCAAAATGCCCCTCTATATCGTGGTGAAGAGTACGGGCTTCTCTAAGTGGTACGCGAATTAATTTACGTTTAGCCTGTTCCGTTGCTTTGCGAATTGCTTCTGGAACCTCTCTTGCTTTTCCGGTACCGTAACCTACTCGGCCGCGGCGGTCGCCGACTATCACAAGCGCAGAGAAACCGAACCGCCTTCCACCTTTAACAACCTTTGCAACCCTATTAATATGTACAAGTTTGTCCGTGAATTCAGAATCTTCCCGCTCACCCCTTAGGCGTGCTCCCGTATCTGGTCGTGCCATAATTATACTTTCCTAAAAATTTAATCCGCCTTCTCGCGCTGCATCTGCTAGAGCTTTTACACGTCCATGATACTTATAACCACCACGATCAAAGACAACGTCTTTGACACCAACTGCAATAGCTCGTTCCGCGAGACTTTTTCCGATAAAACCAGCTGCGCCTTTGTCAGCTCCAGTTTTTAATTCACTACGCATTGCTTTTTCAGTTGTAGAAGCGCACACCAGAACTCTTCCTTGATCATCATCAATAACCTGCGCATAAATGTGTTTTCCAGAACGAAAAACTGACAATCGTGGCCTACCACTTGCAAGACGGCGTAATTTTGAGCGTGACCGCATTTTTCTGCGTCTAAAAAGCTGAGTTTTTTCCAACATCATCCAAGCCTACTTCTTTTTACCTTCCTTGCGACGGACGTACTCACCCACATAACGTATCCCCTTACCCTTATAAGGTTCAGGTTTCCTAAAGGAGCGGATCTCGGCGGCTACTTGGCCTACTTTTTGTTTGTCCCGTCCCGTGACAGATATATCGGTTGGTCGTTCACACGCTATAGTTATACCTTCAGGGATATCGTACATTACTGAATGACTGTACCCTACATCAAGCTTTAGCTTTTTACCTTGAACTGCTGCCCGATAGCCAACACCCTGAATTTCGAGTTTCTTGGTAAATCCACTACTGACCCCTTGGATCATATTATTCATATTAGATCTATACAAACCCCATAATTGACGCGATCGCTTGGTTTCATCTGTTGGTTCCAACAGAACCTTGCCATCACTAACCGATACCTGAATCTCCGGTGCCCGAGAGATTTGTAATTCACCTAAGCTCCCCTTCACCGTAATACTGTTATCTGCCACGGAAACCTGCACACCTTCCGGAACAGAAATTGGGGCTCTACCTATCCTAGACATTAACTTTATTCCTAATCTTCAGAAAACTCTGCAGAGAATTTCTCCGCCGACCTTCTGTTTTCGTGCTTCAATATCTGACAATACACCCCGCGGAGTTGAGATGATTGATATTCCAAGGCCTCCGTATACTAACGGAATACTATCAACTCCTGAGTACACTCGCCGACCAGGCTTTGAAACTCTCTGAATTTCCATAATTACGGGCTTGCCATCACTATATTTTAATTCAACCTCATAAATCTTTCTTCCGTCTGAACCAGCCTCCTCCCTATAGCCACGAATGTACCCCTCTTTCTGCAATACATCTAGAACTGCTCGACGCAAATTGGAGGAAGGGCTTGTTACAGAAGATTTCCGCGCTCGTTGACCGTTTCGAATTCGGGTAATCATATCTGCTATCGGATCACTCATTGTCATAAAACTTCCTCACCAACTTGATTTTACCATACCAGGGACATAGCCAGATGATGCTAGCTCACGTAGTGCAATACGCGATAATTCAAATTTTCTATACACCCCACGAGGACGACCACTTAGCGCACAACGACTTCTCACTCTTACCTTTGCTCCGTTCCTAGGTAATTTAGATAATTTTAATTGAGCAGAAAACCTTTCCTCTGCTGGTAACGACAAATTACGAATAATTGATTTTAATTCCGCACGTTTAGCCGCATCGCGAGCAACAATTGCTTTACGTCTATTATTTTTTTCTACGGCACTTTTTTTTGCCATTTTTCAATCTTTCCAATTCTATATTAGTTTACTATTGGCAACTGAAAGGCAGTTAACAACGCCCGCCCTTCATCATTGGTCTGGGCCGTTGTACAAATCACTATATTCATACCGCGCACCTGATCCACACTATCATAATCAATTTCAGGAAAAACAATTTGCTCCTTAAGACCCATTGCATAATTTCCGCGACCGTCAAAACTCTTTGATGACAACCCTCTAAAGTCTCTAACCCGCGGGAGAGCAATGGTTACAAGGCGATCTAAAAATTCGTACATTCTGTCACGTCTAAGTGTTACCTTACAACCAACATTCATGCCCTCACGTATCTTGAAGGTAGAAATAGACTTTTTTGCCTTCGTGATTACAGGTTTTTGCCCAGCAATCAAAGATATTTCTCTACTGGCAGCTTCTATTTTCTTTTTGTCAGCTGAACCCTCTCCTACTCCCATGTTGATTATAATCTTATTCATAACTGGGGTTTGCATCTCATTCTTATATCCAAACTGCTTGCTAAGCGCAGGTCGTATTTCATCCACGTATATTTGTTTCAACCTAGGCGCCTTAGGATGCTCAGACATCTAAAACCTCCCCAGACTTTTTTGCGTATCGCACCTTTTTTCCATCCTCCAAAGTTCGGAAACCAACTCGGGTAGCAACGTTCTCAACCGGATCGATTAATGCAACGTTTGAGATGTGGATTGTAGATTCTCGTTCCTTTATGCCCCCCTGAGGCTCTGTTTGTGAAGCTCGAACATGCCGCTTCGCCAGATTTAAGTTATCGACAATCACCCGTTGCTCCTTTGGGTCTACTTTTTTTACTGTTCCTCGGCGCCCTTTTTCCTTGCCGGTTAAAACAATCACTTCGTCATCCTTCAGAATCTTTCGCTTTGCCATTTTGTTCATTCTTTCTCAGCAACGTCTCTCAAAGCACTTCAGGAGCTAGAGATATGATCTTCATATAATTTTTAGCTCTAAGCTCTCGAGTAACAGGTCCAAAAATGCGAGTTCCTATAGGCTCGCCTTGCGGGCTTAAAAGCACTGCAGCATTTCTATCAAACCTTATCGAGGTGCCATCATCTCGCTTTATTTCCTTCGCCGTTCTGACAATAACAGCTCTATGGATCTCACCTTTGGTAACTTTTCCTCGTGGAATAGCCTCCTTCACAGTGACAACAATTTGATCTCCAACAGAAGCATACTTCCGTTTTGAACCTCCTAGAACCTTTATACATTGAATTCGACGGGCTCCAGAATTATCCGCTACATCTAGGTTTGTCTGCATCTGGATCATATTGAGACACGCCTCTCTGTCACAACAAATTTTATACCATTTGAGCAATAATCAACCATCTAACTAATAACTTCCCAGCACTTACGCTTTGATATAGGTCTGCATTCCTGAATTTGCACCACATCACCAATCTTGAAAGAGTTTTGCTCATCATGCGCCGCATAACGCTTTGAACGCCGAATTACTTTCTTATAAAGTTTATGCATAAATCTCCGATCGACTCTAACAACCACCGTTTTATCTAGATTATCGCTAACAACCGTACCCTGCATAACGCGCCTTGGCATAAATTTGTCCCCTTACATCCAACTATGCGGTCTGCTGTTCACGCAAAACCGTGCTCACACGAGCAATATCTTTTCGTACATCACGCATACGCGAAGTATTTTCCAATTGACCATTTGCCTGTTGAAAACGTAAATTAAATGCTTCCTTCTTTAGCCCTAGAAGCGAATCATTTAATTCATCCGTAGACATATTTTTAATTTCCTCAATATTCACCACTATCCCCCTTCACCTATTCGGGATACAACCCTGGTTCGTACTCTAAATTTTGCAGCAGCTAATCTAAATGCCTCCGCTGCAACCGCAGAAGAAACGCCATCAATCTCATATAAAATTCGTCCTGGCTTTACCCTAGCCACCCAGAACTCTGGAGTTCCTTTTCCCTTACCCATCCTTACTTCAGCTGGTTTACTAGAAACAGGAACATCAGGAAAAACTCTAATCCAAACTCTTCCGGCACGCTTCATATGGCGAGTTATAGCTCGCCGACCCGCTTCCAATTCACGAGCTGTAATTCTTCCAGGCGTGGTGGCCTTTAATCCAAACGAACCAAAATTTAAGCCTGTACCGCCTTTAGCGAGACCATGAATTCTGCCCTTATGAGCTTTTCGATATTTTGTACTTTTAGGCTGCAACATCGTTTTGGTCCTTGTCCTCTATCGAGAAGTAACGTTCTCTTGTGATTTCTTATCCTGAGCCATCGGATCATGAGAGAGAATCTCTCCTTTAAAAATCCACACTTTTACACCACATTTGCCGTAGGCGGTCTGGGCTGACGCAAAACCATAATCAACATCTGCCCGCAATGTATGAAGTGGAACACGGCCTTCTCTATACCATTCAGTACGAGCAATTTCTGCTCCGCCAAGACGACCTCCACAATTTATCCGAATACCATCCGCACCAAGGCGCATCGCCGACTGTACAGCCCGTTTCATAGCTCTTCTAAATGCCACACGTCTAACTAACTGTTGTGCAATATTCTCAGCAACCAGCTTAGCCTCTATTTCTGGTTTTCTGATTTCAACAATATTAAGATGAACCTCACTATCAGTCATTTTACTAACATCAAGTCTCAACTTATCAATATCCGCACCTTTCTTACCAATCACTACTCCTGGACGCGCGGTGTGAATTGTAATCCGGGCTTTTTTGGCAGGTCGTTCTATAACAATTTTTCCAATTCCTGCCTGACTTAACTTATCAAACAGGTGATCCCGTATACTCAAATCCTCAAACAGTAACTGACTATAATCAGCATCAGCATACCAACGGGAATCCCAGGTACGGTTAATTCCTAAACGAAGTCCTATGGGATTTACTTTTTGACCCATTATACCCTTTCCTCGCGTTCTCGCACTACGATTGTCAAGTGACTGAATGGTTTCATGATTTTTCCTGTTCGACCCCTAGCTCTCGGACGCCAACGTTTGATGACCAAACCCTTACCAACATTTGCTTCTGCTACAACCAATCTATCAACATCAAGCTCGTGATTGTTTTCAGCATTAGCAATTGCTGATTGCAAACATTTCTTAACCGCATCTGAAATCCTTCTTTGTGAGAAAGCAAGAGCACTTAATGCTTTCTCCACATCTTGGCCGCGAATGCTGTCAGCAATTAAATTTAGCTTCTGCGGGCTTACACGAAGATTGCGGAGAACCGAACTTGCTTCCTTATTTCCGAGTAACCGCTTACGCTTTTGCTTGCCCATTTTAAACCCTTTTTGCCCGCTTATCACCTGCATGGCCCAGAAATGTCCTAGTGGGTGAAAATTCTCCCAACTTGTGACCAACCATGTTTTCATTTACTAATACTGGAAGAAACTTACGGCCATTATATACTCCAAATGTTAATCCCACAAATTGCGGTAGAATGGTAGAACGTCTGGACCAGGTACGAATTACGTCCTTTCTTCCAGCGGCTCTTGCCTCTTCCGCAACCTTTAGAAGGTATCCATCAACAAACGGTCCTTTCCATATCGAACGTGCCATTAGTGCCCCCGTAACCTTATGGTTTTCTACGCCGAAGAATAAAACGGCTGGTTCTTTTATTATTACGCGTACGTTTACCTTTTGTTGGTTTACCCCATGGTGAAACTGGGTGTCTTCCACCAGATGTCCGGCCTTCTCCACCGCCATGGGGATGGTCTACAGGATTCATTGCAACTCCTCTAACATGGGGTCGCTTACCTAGCCATCGCGAACGTCCAGCTTTACCACTATTCTGATTTTGATGATCTGGATTAGAAACAGCTCCAACGGTAGCCATACAATCAGCGCGAACCATTCGCTGCTCTCCTGAACACATCTTTAGAAGTGCGTATCCCTGATCCTTGCCAACTAGTTGCACATAACTACCAGCTGCGCGAGCAATTTGACCACCTTTACCCGGCTTCATTTCAATATTGTGGATTATGGTGCCTACAGGGATATTTTTCATCGGCATGGCATTGCCTGGTTTAATGTCAACTTGACTTCCTGAAACGACTTTATCTCCTGGAGACAGGCGCTGCGGAGCCAAAATATAGGCGTTAGTTCCATCCTCATAATTTATGAGAGCAATAAATGCTGACCTGTTAGGATCATATTCAAGTCTTTCAACTGTACCTACGACATCAAACTTTGTGCGTTTAAAATCAACAATCCGATAACGCCTTTTATGACCGCCCCCTCGATGATCAGCGGTAATCCTACCAGTATTATTTCTCCCACCCTTTTTACCCATGCCTTCGGCAAGTTCCTTAAGTGGCTTTCCCTTCCAGAGAGACGATCGGTCAATCAGCACTAGCTGGCGGCGACTTGGTGTTGTTGGGTTAAAGCTTTTTAAAGCCACAGTTAAACTCCCGTCATCATGTCAATTGTTTGACCTTCAGCAAGCGATACAATTGCTTTTTTCCAATCTTTACGCTTTCCTATACGGCCTTTAAAGCGCTTTACCTTTCCGTTCATCCTTATAGTATTTACATGCTTAACCTTAACTTCAAAAAGCCCTTCCACCGCCTTTTTTATCTGAGGCTTAGTAGCTGAAAGTGAGACTTTAAAAGTTACTTGGTTGTGTTCACTGCCCTGAGTAGATTTTTCCGTTACTAGAGGGGAGTCAATAATTTCATACCAACTTTTATTAATATTTCCACTCATTTTAAACGAGCCTCCAAATGTTCAATAGCACCCCTAGTCAAAACCAATGTATCGCGCTTTAGAATGTCATAAACATTAGCTCCCTGATGATTTAAAATATCGATGTTTGGAAGATTGCGTGCAGCACGGCCAAAGTTCGCGTCCAGTTCCGGACCATCAATAAGCAATACAGACGAAGCTAACTTGAGTTTTTTAAGATAACTATTTAACAGAGAGGTTTTTGTATTTTTCATTGATGCAGAGTCTATTACAACCAATTTTCCCTCCGCACATTTGCTGGACAATGCTGATCGTAATGCCAAGCGCCTAACCTTCTTCGGCAACTTATGTTCATGACTCCTAGGTTTTGGTCCAAATATTACAGCACCGCCTCTAAATTGAGGAGATCGTAATGAGCTTGTTCGAGCCCTACCAGTACCCTTTTGTTTCCAAGGCTTTCGAGTTGAACCGCTGATTTCACCAACAGTCTTAGAACTATGCGTCCCCGCCCGCCGTTTTGCTAGTTGCCAACGAACTGTTCGATGCATTAAATCTGGACGAATCTGAACGCCGAAAATTTCTTCAGATAGCTCAATATCCCCTGCGGGTTTATTGTCCAAGCTTTTAACTTTGACCTTCATTGGGTCAATTCTCCTTAGTACTAGTGGCAGCTTCATCTAACATTTCAATGTTTTGATCAGAACTGCTATCTAATTTTTTGTTAGAATTATCGATTGATTCCGTGGGTTCGTTCGTTTTCTCTTTGATTTGATCTTTTCCATCAGGTTGGTTAGCCAAAGCACTTTCCTTAACCCCATTTTCAGAGGTTGGAAATGGGGCATCTTTTGGAAAACCTTTTTTTATAGCATCTGATACAAAAACTATTCCAGATTTTGGCCCAGGCACCCCACCTTGGATAAATATCAACCCACGATTCACGTCCGTAGACACAACTTCTAAGTTTTGAACCGTTGATGTCACTGCACCCATCTGGCCAGGCATTTTTTTTCCCTTAAATACTTTCCCAGGATCTTGACATTGCCCTGTAGAACCAATAGCGCGATGAGATACTGACACTCCGTGACTAGCTCTTAACCCACTAAAATTGTGGCGTTTCATTCCGCCAGCAAATCCCTTACCAATTGAAGTCCCTACAACATCAACAAATTGGCCGGATATAAAATGATCTGCTAATATTTCCCTTCCAATATCTATCAATCCACCTTCACTTACCCGAAACTCCTTAAGAAGTCTTTTTGGCTCTATCTTTGCCTTGGTAAAGTGGCCACGCATAGCAGAGCTAATATTTTTAACCTTTGCTATTCCATGACCAACCTGAACAGCAGTGTAACCATGGGATTCCGTTCTTTTTTGCGCAACCACTTGACACGCATCAAGCTTTAAAACAGTGACGGAGATGTGCCTGCCATCATCATGGAAAACACGAGTCATCCCCATCTTTTTGGCGATGACACCGGATCGACGCTGTGAAATTTGCATAGCCGACATACTAATTAACCTCTATAAACGTATTTCAACGTCAACCCCAGCTGCCAAGTCAAGTTTCATTAAAGCATCAACAGTCTGAGGCGTTGGTTCCACAATATCTAAAAGCCTCTTATGGATTCGTATTTCAAATTGCTCACGAGACTTCTTATCAATATGTGGCGAACGCAATACACAGTATTTATCAATTTTTGTTGGCAACGGTATTGGTCCACGAACCTGTGCGCCAGTCCGCCGAGCTGTATTGACAATCTCACCCGTTGAATTATCCAAAATACGGTGATCAAATGCTTTTAAGCGAATTCGAATATTTTGGCTTTCTATTGCCATAGTTAATTCCCATCTAATCGGTTAATATTTTATTCCATTATTTTGGCAACTACACCAGCGCCGACTGTACGGCCACCCTCTCGGATGGCAAACCGCAATCCTTCATCCATGGCAATAGGCGCAATTAAACTTACTTTCATATTGACGTTGTCACCAGGCATAACCATCTCCGTACCCTCAGGTAGCTCAATTGTACCCGTAATATCAGTCGTACGAAAATAAAATTGTGGACGATAATTTGAAAAAAACGGCGTATGCCGGCCACCCTCATCTTTTGTTAAAATGTACGTTTCCGCTTCAAATTTTGTATGCGGTGTAATCGTTCCAGGGTGAGCCAGCACCTGCCCGCGCTCAACTTCGTCACGCTTTGTACCACGCAACAAGACCCCGACGTTATCACCAGCTTCGCCCTCATCTAAAAGCTTGCGAAACATCTCGACACCGGTACAAACGGTCTTAGTCGTGTCCTTTACACCCACAATCTCAATTTCATCTCCAACACGTACTATTCCACTCTCAACACGACCTGTTACCACAGTACCGCGACCGGAGATTGAAAAAACATCCTCAATGGGCATCAAAAATGGCTTCTCCTTTGGACGATCGGGCTGCGGAATATAATCATCAATTGCCTGCATCAACTCCAGTATCGGAGTTTTACCAATTTCCTCATCTCGCCCTTCAAGTGCTGCCAATGCAGAACCACGAACAATTGGAATATCATCCCCTGGAAAGTCATATACTGACAACAATTCACGCACTTCAAGTTCTACGAGATCCAATAGTTCTTCGTCATCGACCTGATCAACCTTATTCATGAAAACAACGAGCGCAGGAACCCCGACTTGGCGAGCCAGAAGTATATGTTCACGTGTCTGTGGCATTGGCCCATCTGCCGCTGAAACAACCAAAATGGCACCATCCATCTGAGCTGCACCCGTAATCATATTCTTTACGTAGTCGGCATGCCCTGGGCAATCCACGTGCGCATAGTGGCGAGCTGAAGTTTCATATTCAACATGTGCCGTTGCAATTGTAATGCCACGCTCTCGTTCTTCAGGAGCCTTATCAATCTCATCGAAAGGAACAAAATCTGCTCCTCCCGCTTCTCCCAAAGTCTTAGTAATAGCCGCTGTCAACGTCGTCTTGCCATGGTCAACATGCCCAATAGTGCCCACGTTGCAATGCGGCTTCGTACGTTCAAATTTTTCTTTGGCCATGATATATTTCCTTCTTTAACTCTATTCCATCGCTCTGAATACCAAGCCCACTACGCAAACTTTGTACGGACTTCTTCAGAAACCGCTGTCGGAACTTTTTGGTAATGGTCAAATTCCATAGTAAATTGCCCACGCCCCTGCGTTAATGATCGGAGGTTATTAACGTAACCAAACATTGTAGCAAGCGGGACTTGTGCTCGTATAACCTGAGTGTTGGCACGTGGCTCCATACCTTCTATCTGACCACGACGCGAATTCAAATCACCGATAACATCCCCTAAATAATCCTCAGGTGTAACAACCTCAACTTTCATCATAGGCTCAAGTAAAGCTGGTTTAGCACGAGCCACTACGTCTCTAAATGCCGCTCGGCCAGCAATTTCAAACGCCAACGCACTTGAATCCACGTCATGATATGCTCCATCTACAAGCTTAACCCTAAAATCGATGACTGGAAAACCTGCAATCACTCCTGTTTGACGTCCTGAATCAAAACCCTTTTTTACCGCAGGTATATACTCTGTCGGAACGTTTCCTCCGCGGATATTACTTTCAAACAGAAATCCCTCTCCCGGCTTCAATGGTTCAACTTCAATCTTAACCCGTGCAAATTGACCGGCGCCACCTGACTGTTTTTTATGCGTATAATCAACATCAGCAGTCTTGGTGATCGTTTCTCTGTAAGCCACTTGAGGCTGTCCTACATTTGCACCAACCTTAAATTCTCTTTGCATGCGATCTATAAGTATCTCGAGATGTAATTCGCCCATCCCTTTTATGACGGTCTGGCCACTTTCCTGATCCGTGCCAACCTGAAACGAAGGATCTTCATCAGCAAGGCGAGATAAAGCAACCGAAAGTTTGTCTTGATCAGCCTTTGTTTTTGCCTCAACAGCAACTTCTATAACAGGGTCTGGAAATTCCATTCGTTCCAAAATTACTGGACTACTTACCTCACAGAGCGTTTCTCCAGTAGTTGTATTTTTTAATCCTGCTATGGCTACAATCTCTCCTGCTCGAACTTCACTTATGTCTTCTCTACTATTTGCATGCATAAGAAGCATTCTGCCAACTCGTTGTTTCTCGCTTTTAACGCTATTTAGCACCATCTTACCGGTTTCCATGACACCTGAATAAACACGCACAAATGTCAAAGACCCTACAAAGGGATCAGTCATCACCTTGAATGCCAGAGCAGCAAACGGCTGATCATCAGTACTTTCGCGTATTACATCCTTATCCTTTCCAGGAACAGTTCCACGAATAGCTTGCACATCTGTAGGCGCCGGCAAATAGTCAATTACAGCATCCAACAACGGTTGTACGCCTTTATTTTTAAAGGCTGAACCACTAAGTACAGGTACCATTCTCCCATTTAATGTCGCCAAACGGATACATTTTCTGAGAGTATCTTCATCAGGCTCAACACCATCTAAAAACGCTTCTAGAGCATGATCGTCAAACTCTAAAACATTCTCAGTAAGCTCTGCTCGAAGACCCTGTGCCTGTTCAAGAAGTTCAGATGGTATGTCACCAATTTCAAATTCAGCTCCTAAAGTTTCAGCCTTCCAAATTACCGATTTCATTGTGACGATATCGACTAAACCAATGTGTTGATTTTCACTTCCTATTGGAATTTGCAAAACCAGAACCTTTGCCCCTAGTCTTTCCTTAATCATATCCACAGTGCGAAAAAAATCCGCGCCGACGCGATCCATTTTGTTGACAAAACAGATCCGCGGAACACCATACTTATCTGCCTGACGCCAAACAGTCTCTGTTTGGGGTTCAACCCCAGCAACACTATCAAACACTGCAACTGCCCCGTCGAGAACGCGAAGTGAGCGCTCAACCTCAATAGTGAAATCAACGTGCCCTGGTGTATCGATAATATTAATTCGGTGTTCGCGCCAAAAACAAGTAGTCGCCGCAGAGGTTATAGTAATTCCCCTTTCTTGCTCCTGCTCCATCCAATCCATGGTAGCACTGCCATCATGGACCTCGCCCATTTTATAGGACTTGCCAGTATAATAAAGTATCCGTTCAGTTGTCGTGGTCTTACCGGCATCAATATGCGCCATTATGCCTATATTACGGAACCGGTTTAAGGGTGTTTTGCGTGCCATTTTTATTCCTACGTTCTCGTAAATTTACCAACGGTAGTGTGAAAAGGCACGATTAGCTTCAGCCATTTTATGAGTATCTTCACGTTTCTTCACAGCTGTTCCCCTCCCCGCTGCAGCATCCATCAACTCGTTTGACAATCGCTCCCTCATAGTCTTCTCACTTCTATCCTTGGCAGCTGAGATTAACCAGCGTATCGCTAAAGTCTGCCGCCTATCAGAACGCACTTCAGTGGGCACCTGATAAGTAGCACCTCCGACACGACGAGACCGGACTTCGACCGTTGGCTTTACGTTCTCAAGCGCCTCGTGAAATAGCTTTAGAGGATCCTGACTGCTGCGTTCTTGGATGGTATCAAAAGCACCGTAAACTATTTTTTCTGCAGTTGATTTCTTCCCATCCAACATCAACGCATTCATAAATTTGGCAACAATCTTATCCCCAAAGTTTGGGTCGGGATTTATCTCTCTTCGTTCTGCAGCTCGACGCCGTGACACTTCTATTCCTCCTATTTTGGACGTTTGGCGCCATACTTAGATCGTCGCTGGCGACGTTCTTGAATGCCTTGGGTGTCCAAGGTTCCACGAACTATGTGATATCGAACACCGGGCAAGTCCTTAACTCGCCCGCCACGAATCATAACAACTGAATGCTCTTGAAGATTATGACCTTCACCAGGGATATAGCTGGTAACTTCAAATCCATTTGTTAGCCTAACCCTCGCCACTTTTCTCAAAGCAGAATTTGGTTTCTTGGGAGTAGTGGTATAGACTCTGGTGCAAACACCACGCTTTTGCGGGCAAGCTTGCAGAGCCGGCACTTTATTTCTTTGCGTCGGTGCTTTCCTCGGTTTGCGAACCAACTGGTTAATCGTCGGCATAAGCTATTTCACCCCATCTACCTAAAATTACTTCAATTGCACCAAATTCCAGAACATAGATTACTATACAAAAACTTTAACTACTCATTTCCACAGCAAAAGGGAGAAGTAATACTAGCTTACCTCTCCAGAGCAAATTTCGCCGGCTCTTCAGCATAGCAATCTTTTCCGTCATTGATCTCAGAATGCGATGCCGAAACCCGTGAATCCCAACTGCGTTCTGAAACCGAGCGGCATACTAGTGAGCTGCCGTCACCCAGTCAAGCGCTAAACACTAGAAAATGCGAGTTTATAACAGATCAATAGAAGATATTTACCAAATAATAGACAAATACCTTCCCCTTAACCTGACTAGAAAATGTTTATTCGGCGTTTACCGACGATATTTCTTCTTCTCCCGACACCAAAACTCCCGGTTCAGGGGACACATCTTCTCTACTGTTTAACTGCTGTTCAAGAGCACGCCTTGCGGCATCACGATTAATTCTACTAACAACGCTTCCTGTGCCGGCCGGGATTAATCGCCCAACTATTACGTTCTCCTTCAACCCAACCAGCTTGTCTGATTTTCCCGAAACCGCTGCCTCAGTCAAAACTCTCGTTGTTTCCTGAAATGAAGCAGCAGAAACAAATGAACGCGTTTGTAGCGAAGCCTTTGTAATACCTTGTAAAATAGGAATACTTTTAGCTAGAGAATGCTTATCCCTTTCTGCTCTCGCATTAATTTCATCAAATTCTGTACGATCTACCTGTTCTCCAATAAGGAATGTTGTTTCACCGGGATCAGTTATCTCAACTTTTTGCATCATCTGACGACAAATTACTTCAATATGCTTGTCATTAATCTTAACCCCTTGAAGACGATAAACCTCTTGAATCTCCTGAATTAAATAGACTGCGAGTGCCTCAACCCCCAATACTCTAAGAATATCGTGAGGCGCAGCATTACCATCCATTAGAGGGTCTCCTCGACGTACAAAATCTCCTTCTTGCACACTAATATGTTTACCTTTTGGTATAAGATGTTCAACGGCATCCTCTTCGTTTTCTGGAACTACTATTATTCTACGTTTTGACTTGTAATCCTTGCCAAACTCTACTCGCCCATCTATATCACTAATTATGGCATGATCCTTGGGCTTGCGTGCTTCAAATAATTCCGCAACTCTTGGCAAGCCACCGGTAATATCTCGAGTTTTTGAAGACTCCTTTGGAATTCTTGCTAACACATCACCAGCATGCACGGTATCTCCGTTTTCCACATTGAGAATAGCGTCAACAGAAAGAAGATACTGAGCTTCTCGGCCGTTTGACAATGTGAGCAAGTTCCCATCATTTCCTACAAGTGCTATTCTTGGTTTAAGGTCAGCTCCCTTTGGTTGCTGACGCCAATCCACAACGACCATATTAGACACTCCAGTCTGCTCGTCCATGGTCTCCCGAAACGATATTCCCTCAGTCATGTCTATAAACTGAATCTTTCCGGTCTTTTCTGAAATAAGAGGTAGCGTAAATGGATCCCATGTGGCTAAAGCCTCGCCCTTCTTCAATTTTTGTCCATCCTTGACAAATAATTTTGAGCCATAAGGTAACCGATGCCGCGCGCGCTCTGTACCCCTTTTATCTTTTAAAATCAGTTCGCAGTTGCGTCCCATTACCACTTCAATACCGGAACTATCAATCACTGAGCTTTGATTTTCTATGCTCAAAACTGAATCAATAGCAGCCTCAACGCTAGATTGCTCACTTCCGCGCTGTGCAGTACCTCCAATATGAAATGTCCGCATAGTTAATTGGGTGCCAGGCTCTCCTATAGACTGTGCTGCAATAACACCTACAGCTTCGCCTATGTTAACAAAGGTTCCCCGCGCCAAGTCTCGACCGTAACAATGTCCACATACACCATCCTGGGTCTCACAAGTCAGAACCGATCGGATCATAACCTCATCAACACCCATTTTTTCAACATAGTCTGCATTACGCTCATCAAGTAAATGATTGGCGGGTATAAGTTCCTCACTGTTGTCTGGATTAAGTACTGCTACGGAGGTTACCCTACCCAAAATCCGTTCGCTGAGAGGTGAAATAATTTCTCCACCTTCAACTACTGCTCGCACCGTCAATCCCGCATTCGTACCACAATCTTCTTCAACGATAATACAATCCTGCGCAACGTCAACCAGTCGACGTGTCAGATAGCCTGAATTAGCTGTCTTTAAAGCCGTATCTGCCAGACCCTTACGTGCTCCGTGAGTGGAATTAAAATATTCCAGCACAGACAATCCCTCTTTAAAATTAGAAATTATTGGAGTTTCAATAATTTCACCAGATGGCTTGGCCATCAATCCACGCATACCTGCCAATTGCTTCATTTGCGCTTCCGAACCTCGCGCACCGGAGTGAGCCATCATATAAATTGAATTTAGGTCTTTACTATTTTGTTCTTGCAGATCCTGGGCTGATTCTGACATACCAGCCATCATCACTGACGCAACCCTGTCAGTACATTGCGACCATGCATCAATAACTTTGTTATATTTTTCACCTTGGGTAATTAAACCTGCAGAATACTGTTGTTCATATTGCTCCACCAAAGAATGGGTTTCAGAAACTAGGTTATTCTTTTGTTCAGGGATAATCATATCATCTTTGCCAAAAGAAATACCTGCCTTACCAGCATAACTAAAACCAAGCTTCATGACCTGATCGGCAAATATTACTGTCTCTTTCTGCCCACAATGACGGTATACCGTATCAAATACCGAACTTAATTCGCGCTTCGTTAGAAGCCTATTAATGTCATCGAACGATACGTTCGAATTTTGTGGCAATACCTCTGAAAGCAACATTCTGCCAGGTGTGGTATCTACTCGCTTAACTACATACTCGCCCTCAGAATTCATAATATTAGCGCGACAAACAATCTTGGAATGTAGCGTCACGGCACCAGCCTCTAAAGCCTTTTTTACTTCAGAAATGTCCGAAAAACACATTCCCTCCCCAGGCTCACCTGAACGAGAATAGGATAAGTGGTATATTCCTAGTACAATATCCTGACTAGGCACTATGATTGGCTTCCCGTTTGCCGGACTTAAAATATTGTTAGTCGACATCATTAAAACTCGTGCTTCCAGCTGAGCCTCAGGCGATAACGGAACATGAACGGCCATTTGATCACCGTCAAAGTCAGCATTAAATGCTGCACATACAAGAGGATGCAACTGAATAGCCTTCCCCTCTATCAACACAGGTTCAAAAGCTTGAATTCCTAATCGGTGAAGTGTGGGGGCACGGTTCAACATCACTGGATGTTCTCGAATAACCTGCTCTAAAATGTCCCATACCTCAGGCCTACTTTTTTCAACCATTCTTTTCGCCGCTTTCAGAGTGGTTGCCATCCCATACAGTTCTAATTTGGAATAAATAAACGGTTTAAAAAGTTCGAGAGCCATTTTTTTGGGTAAACCACATTGATGAAGCATTAACTCGGGCCCAACAACAATGACTGAACGACCAGAATAGTCTACACGCTTTCCTAACAGATTCTGTCTAAACCGCCCCTGTTTACCTTTTAACATATCTGAAAGTGATTTGAGGGGTCTCTTATTAGCACCAGTTATGACTCGCCCACGTCTACCATTATCAAACAATGCATCAACAGATTCCTGAAGCATACGTTTTTCATTTCTAACGATGATCTCCGGCGCCCGCAGTTCCATCAACCTCTTAAGGCGGTTATTTCTGTTAATAACTCTACGATACAGATCATTTAAATCAGACGTAGCAAACCTGCCTCCATCAAGTGGGACTAAGGGCCTCAACTCAGGGGGTATCACTGGAACAACTTGTAGAATCATCCACTCGGGTCGGTTACCTGATGTAATAAACGATTCGACAATTTTTAAGCGCTTTACAAACTTTTTTCTCTTTGCCTCAGAATTCGTCTCTGCAAGATCTTGGCGCAATTTCTCCCGTTCAAATTTAAGATCTAAATCGCTCAACATTGACCTTATTGCTTCAGCGCCAATCCCAGCTTCAAAACTGTCAGCACCAAAGTCATCCTGAGCCTGTCGATACTGTTCCTCGTTAAGAAGTTCATTCCCTTTTAGTGTAGTGAGGCCAGGAGATACTACTACGTAACTCTCAAAATATAATACTCGTTCCAACTCCTTAAGTGTCATATCTAATAATAGTCCAATTCTCGAAGGAACTGACTTCATAAACCAGATATGTGCAACGGGGGAAGCAAGCTCCACATGCCCCATACGTTCACGTCTTACTTTAGATTGTATAACTTCTACCCCACACTTCTCGCACACAATACCACGATATTTCATACGCTTGTATTTACCACATAAGCACTCATAATCTTTTATGGGGCCGAATATTCGAGCACAAAACAGCCCATCCCGTTCAGGTTTAAATGTTCGGTAGTTGATGGTTTCCGGTTTTTTGATCTCTCCATAAGACCAAGAGCGTATTTTTTCGGGGCTCGCGATAGATATTCTAATTTTATCAAATTGCTGTGCAGCGCTAACTGGCCCAAACAGATTGATCAACTCATTCATGGACAACCTCCAATAACGTCGTTATAGATAAAAGGTGATGATAATTTCACCACCAAAACCTAAAACAACTTTCTCACTAATTACTTGACCGTAAATCTACGTCGAGACCCAAGGCCTGCATTTCTTTCACCAGCACATTGAAAGACTCTGGTATACCTGCTTCAAAGTTCTCGTCGCCACGTACTATGGATTCATAGACTTTAGTGCGACCAGACACATCATCAGATTTCACCGTCAACATTTCTTGCAGAGTATAAGATGCTCCATAGGCCTGCAGCGCCCAAACCTCCATTTCTCCGAATCGTTGACCACCAAATTGTGCCTTACCACCTAAAGGTTGTTGGGTAACTAAACTGTATGGACCTATTGACCTAGCATGTATCTTATCATCAACCAAATGATGCAATTTAAGCATATAAATATAGCCTACAGTCACTTTTCTTGCGAATTCCTCCCCAGTCTGCCCGTCGATAAGGGTCACCTGACCTGAACTATCCAATCCAGCTTTCTCCAATAGAGCAACAATGTCAGCTTCATGCGCTCCATCAAATACGGGTGTCGCCATAGGCACTCCGTCCTGAAGACTAACTGCAAAATCCGTAAATCCATCGTCCGTCATAGACTTTATAAGTTTCGATCCATCTCCAGACCCATCGTCATACACGTCACCAAGAAAAGTTTTAAGTGATTCTTTTGAATCTCTCAAATTGTTCTCTCCGTCCTGCATAGTGCCTAGCATTTTCTCAACTTGTTTACCCAACCCTCGTGAAGCCCAGCCAAGGTGCGTTTCTAAAATTTGACCAACATTCATTCTTGAGGGAACGCCAAGGGGGTTCAGCACAATATCCACAGGCGTACCATCTTCTAAGTGGGGTAAATCCTCCACAGGTAAGATCTTTGATATAACACCTTTATTACCATGGCGACCCGCCATTTTGTCTCCTGGTTGAAGCTTACGTTTAACTGCTACAAATACCTTAACCATTTTTAACACACCAGGCGGCAATTCATCACCACGTTGAATTTTTTCCACTTTCCCTTCAAACCGGGCTTGAATGCGAGCATGTTCCTTATCTAATTCACTTTTCAATGTTTCCATCTCAGCAGTCAAAGAATCATTTTGCAGAACTATCTCCCACCACAATCCTTTAGATAATTCTTTCAAATTGTCTTCCGTAACTGAAACATTTGAACCAAAATCCTTTGGACCGGAAACAGCGAGCTCACCAATTATTAACTGCTTCAAACGGCTATAAATATTTCTTTCAATTATTTGAAGTTCGTCTCTTTTATCTTTAGCTAGGTGTTCAATTTCCGCATATTCTATCGCTAGAGCACGTTCATCTTTGTCTATTCCTCGGCGATTGAATACTCTTACTTCAACAACTGTTCCCATACCTCCAGGAGAAACGCGAAGAGAGGTATCACGAACATCAGACGCTTTTTCCCCAAATATTGCGCGGAGTAATTTTTCTTCAGGAGTCATCGGTGATTCCCCCTTAGGGGTAATCTTTCCTACCAGTATGTCTCCCGGGTTTACCTCTGCTCCAATATATACTATGCCAGCCTCATCAAGATTTTTTAGACCCTCTTCGCCCACATTTGGTATATCTCTGGTGATTTCTTCCTGACCCAATTTAGTATCTCTGGCCATAATCTCGAATTCATCGATGTGAATGGAGGTAAATACATCATCCTCCACCAAACGCTCTGATATCAATATGGAGTCCTCAAAATTATATCCGTTCCAGGGCATAAATGCTACTAACACGTTGCGTCCGAGAGCTAGTTCACCGTGGTCGCTGCTTGGACCATCTGCAATAATATCGCCTTCTTTCACGTGATCCCCAACTTTAACTAAGGGGCGCTGAGTTACACATGTATTTTGATTGGAGCGTTGAAATTTAAGTAAATTATAAATTTTTACTCCTGCAGTTTCACTGCCACCATTTCCTGTTCCCCTAACCACAATACGCGCACCATCAACTTGTTCTACGATCCCGCCGCGCTCTGCAACAATTGAAGCACCAGAATCTCTAGCTACAATTTCTTCCATTCCTGTCCCAACTAACGGAGCCTCTGAACGCATTAGTGGAACTGCCTGACGTTGCATATTCGACCCCATGAGAGCACGGTTGGCGTCATCATTTTCAAGAAATGGAATTAGTGCAGTTGCTACAGAAACCAACTGTTTGGGTGAAACATCCACATACTCGATGTTCTCGGGCGCAGAAACGATAAAATCGCCATTACGCCGACAGCTAACCATTGACTCTTTAAACGTACCATTTTTATCAGTAGTCGCATTAGCCTGCGCGATTGTATACTTTCCTTCTTCCATAGCAGACAAATAGACGACTTCAGACGTAAGTTTTCCTTTCTGAACCTTACGATAAGGACTTTCGATAAATCCGTATTGATTTACTCGGGCAAAAGTTGCCAAACTATTAATTAGTCCAATATTAGGGCCCTCAGGGGTTTCTATCGGACAAATCCTGCCATAGTGGGAAGGATGTACATCTCGAACTTCAAACCCAGCCCTTTCCCGAGTAAGCCCGCCTGGCCCTAGCGCCGAAAGACGCCGCTTGTGTGTAATTTCGGATAAAGGATTAGTTTGATCCATAAATTGAGATAACTGTGACGAACCAAAAAATTCTCTAACAGCAGCTGCTGCTGGCTTGGCATTAATTAAATCATGTGGCATTACATTATCAATTTCTACAGAACTCATGCGTTCACGAATTGCACGTTCCATCCGCAATAGACCTATCCGATAGTGGTTCTCCATTAGCTCCCCTACAGACCTAACGCGACGATTTCCCAGATGATCAATATCGTCAATTTCCCCAACTCCACTCTTTAGCCCCACAAGCACTTTAACGACGCCTAGAATATCCGCTCTTCTAAGAACCCTAGTACTGTCGTCCGCACTCAACTTGCTTAAGTTGAGTCTCATATTCATCTTAACTCGACCAACAGAGGACAAATCGTAACGTTCCGAACCTAAAAATATTAATTCGTCACGCTTGACCCAAACTGGCTCCTCAATAGCTGATGGCCTTACGGATACAGGTATAACGACCTGAATCCACTCCCCCTCTTCTTCAAGAACCCACATTGATTCAACATTAATGCGCTCCAACTGAGCAATAGAACCACCAGTTTTTTTAGGCGTTGAATAAACTTCCACCGACTCTTTGGATAATTTTGCTTTTCCAAAAACTGTGTCATAAAAAAGCTTTTCTGCAGTTTCTACAGTAGGAGGTTCCCCTGGACGCATAACCTTATAAATTTCTATTAAAGCTTCTTCACGGTTACTACTTTTATCAACAGCAGCAGTGTTACGCATGAATGATCCGACATTAATATGATCAATAGCTAGAATTGGAATTGCGTTAATTCTTGTTTCAGCAAACAAATTTAAAACTTCATCGGTAATTTCATCACCAGCCTCTGCAAAAATCTCACCCGTGTCCTCATCTACAATATCCTCTGCTATATATTGCCCCAACACTTCGTCTTCCTGAACTCGCTGCTCAATCATCCCGCTATCTTCAATTTTCTTAGCCAAACGAGGCATAATCCGACGACCTGCCTCGGCCACCACTCTACCCGTTTTTGCATTCACCAGATCTGTCAAAAGTTTGACACCACGTACGCGTTCGATGTCAAAAGGAGCCTTCCATCCATTTTTTTCCTTAGTATAAATAACAGTATCGTAGAAACTAGAAAGTATCTCTTCAGAGCTCATAGCCAACGCTCTCAATAAAACAGTAACAGGCAGCTTTCTGCGCCTATCAATTCTAACAAAAACTAAATCTTTCGCGTCAAACTCAAAATCTAACCATGATCCTCGGTAGGGAATGATTCGAGCGGCATACAAAAATTTTCCAGAACTATGAGTTTTTCCACGATCATGATCAAAAAATACCCCAGGAGACCGATGCATTTGAGATACAATAACCCGTTCTGTACCGTTAATTACGAAGGTTCCATGCTCCGTCATCAAAGGCATATCACCCATATATACTTCTTGTTCTTTAATATTTTGTACACTGCGAGCTCCCGTAATTTCATCCACTTCCCAAACAATAAGGCGAAGGGTCACTTTAAGCGGTGCCGCAAAAGTAATTCCTCGCTGTTGGCACTCCTCAACATCATATTTAGGATCGTCAAACTCATAATTTACAAATTCGAGAGAAGAGGTGTCGGAAAAGTCCTTAATCGGATAAACCGAGTTAAAAACTTCTTGCAACCCATATTCTCCTCTTTTTTGGCTGCTTATCGACCGTTGAAGAAAATGTTCGTAGGAATTCTTTTGCACCTCAATTAGGTTAGGCATTCTGGCTATTTCTGTTATACGGCCAAAATCTTTTCGTAATCTTCGGTAACCCATATATGATTGTGGCATTCTTGCCTCTCGTAATACAAAAGGTGTTTAATTTAATCTCGTCGCCCTGAAAAATAACTGGACCAACAAGCGGCTATTTTTAGTGCGTTCGAAGTAACAGCAGAGCAGATGAAAAATTTCACCAACGAACCAGCCATCAAGTCGACACAATAATTAATCTGTTAGGCACTCAAGGAAGCGCGCAACTATTCTGCCTATTTAATCTCGACAGTTGCGCCTGCTCCTTCGAGCTGTTCTTTGATTTGCTCAGCCTCTTCTTTGGATACGCCTTCTTTAACATCTTTTGGCGCCTCTTCCACAAGAGATTTTGCCTCCTTTAAACCAAGGCCGGTAATTGCACGAACTTCTTTAATAACATTAATTTTTTTGTCACCAAAATTTGCAAGAACTACATTAAATTCGGTCTGTTCTTCAGCGACCTCTGCAGCAGCTGGAGCAGCCCCCGCTGCAACAGCTACAGGAGCTGCAGCAGAAACCCCCCATTTCTCTTCGAGCATTTTGCTTAATTCAGCAGCTTCAAGAACGGTAAGACTTGATAAATCTTCAGCAATCTGGGCTAAATCAGCCATTTTCTTATCTCCTAACTTTTATAAATTTTATAGGTTTGTTTGATAAACCAAATTAACTACACCACTTCACTCTTTTCAGAATATGCACTAATAACCCTAGCCAACTGACCAGCTGGAGCCTGAATAACACCCGCAACACGTGTAGCCGGTGTTTGAATTAAGCCAACTAATTGTGCCCGCAGTTCATCCAGTGAGGGTAATTCAGCCAACGCCTTAATACGAGAAACATCTAATGTGTCCCCCGCCAACGCTCCTCCGATAATAACCAACTTCTCATTCTTTTTAGCGTAAGAAACAGCAACCTTAGCAGCTGCTACCGCATCATCTGAGTATGCTATAGCCGTTGGTCCTAAAAATAAGTTAGCTAAGCCACTAAAGCTGGTACCCTCTAAGGCGCGCAGAGCTAACCGATTTTTTGTAACTTTAAAGTTAGCACCAGCCTCCCGCATTTGTTTGCGAAGATCAGTTGCTTCCGCAACTGTCAATCCGCTAAACTGGGTGATAACTACCAAATTTGCCGACTCAAAAACGTTGCGAAGACCTGAAACGACTGTCTCTTTTCCTATTCTATCCACGACAACTCCCCATTAATATCTACAAATACGTAGTTATAAAACAGGGCATCTCGCCTTCGATTTTTGCTTCTCATAACACATACTCCTGTCTTAGTAGGCGGAAAACCATTAAACTATATAAAATCAACAAGTACCTACTGTCTCGGACAGGACAGGCCCACAATAGACCCTCGAAAATAACGACCCGAGACTTTCACCGCTATCCGTCAAAATTAAATTTCCACTCCGTAATTAAAACCAACACTCCACAACTAAACCCCACTTAAAGTAGACACATCGATTTTTACACCTGGACCCATTGTGGAACTCAAAGCTACCTTTTTCATGTATGCCCCTTTCGCTCCAGTGGGTTTAGCCTTATTAATTGCTTCAACTATAGCTGAAATATTCTCAGCTAATGCTTGCTCGCTGAAACTAGCTTTGCCAACACCAGCATGAATAATACCTGCTTTTTCAACGCGAAACTCAACCTGACCACTTTTGGCTGCCTTAACTGCAGCCGCTACATCCTTTGTAACTGTACCAAGCTTTGGATTAGGCATAAGACCCCGCGGCCCCAAAACCTTACCCAATTTTCCTACCATAGACATCATGTCTGGCGTCGCAATGCAACGATCAAAATCTATCACGCCACTTTGCACCTGCTCTACTAAATCTTCTCCTCCAGCTATATCGGCTCCTGCTTCCTTTGCTGCATCTACATTGTCACCCTTGGCAAATACTGCAACTCGCACACTACGCCCAGTTCCATTAGGTAAGTTTACAACCCCTCGGACCATTTGATCAGAATGCCTTGGATCTACTCCCAAATTTAAAGCAATCTCCACTGTTTCATCAAATTTTGTATTAGCATTCTCTTTAACCAGCCCAATTGCATCGTTAAGAGCATAGTGATGCTCTCTGTTAATTTTCTCAACTGCACTAATATGGCGTTTACCTGACTTAACCATGAATATCACCCTACTACTTCTATTCCCATTGAATTTGCAGACCCCTCAATCATTCGACACGCTGCTTCCAAGTCATTAGCATTCAAGTCAATCATTTTTTTCTCTGCAATTTCTGCAATTTGTGCCCTTGTCACAGATCCAACCGTCTCAGCTCTCCCAACCTCACCAGAACCTTTTTCCAGACCTGCAGCTTTTTTAAGAAAATAGCTTGCTGGCGGGGTCTTAGTGATAAAAGAAAAGGTACGATCAGCATAGACCGAGATAACGGTTGGTATTGGCATACCCTGCTCCATTGCCTGAGTATGGGCATTAAAACTTTTACAAAACTCCATAATATTCAAGCCTGCTTGCCCTAATGCTGGACCTATAGGGGGAGATGGGTTTGCCTGTCCAGCTGGAACTTGAAGTTTTATATAACCAGTAATTTTTTTTGCCATAACCTTTATACTATCCCGTAATTATTTTGTAATTACGCCTTTTCTACCTGAGAATATTCTAATTCAACAGGAGTAGCGCGTCCAAAAATTGAAACCGCCACCTTTACTCTTGCTTTCTCCTCATCCACTTCCTCAATCATCCCATTAAAAGAAGTGAAAGGCCCATCACAAACTCTCACTGTCTCTCCAATTTCAAATGTTATGGAAGGTTTTGGTCTTTCAATGCCCTCTTTAACCTGATGCAGAATGCGCTCTGCCTCTTCATTAGTAATTGGGACAGGCTTGCCTCCGGAACCCAGAAACCCCGTAACCTTTGGAGTATTCTTAATTAGGTGCCATGTTTCATCAGTCATTTGTAAATGTGCAAGAACATACCCTGGAAAAAACTTCCTCTCAGACTTAATTTTTGTGCCCCGTCTCATCTCAACAACTTCCTCTGATGGTACCAAGACATCCTCAATTAAATCATCCAAACCCATCTGACTGGCCTGCTCTTTAACTGAAGTCGCTACTTTTTTCTCAAAGCCAGAATAAACATGCACTATATACCAACGTTTTTCCATAAAACTTAACCGCCAAACCCAAGAATTGCCTTAATTCCTAAAGAGAGCACTTGATCTACTAAAAAAAAGAATACGGCCATAAAAGTAACCATTAAAATTACCATAATGGTACTAGTAATCGTTTCTTTTCTCGTTGGCCACGTCACCTTCGAAACTTCTTGACGTACCTGTCTCAAAAACTCTATTGGCGTCGCCTTACTACTCATCAATCCTCAATCACTTAATCTATACACCTTATTGTGTTTTGCTTGCAAAAACTCGAAATTTGGCAGGAGTGGAGGGTCTCGAACCCCCAACCTCCGGTTTTGGAGACCGGCGCTCTACCAATTGAGCTACACTCCTCCAAGCCGCATCAGTATATCTATTCCATTATTTTGGCAACTACACCAGCGCCGACTGTACGGCCACCCTCTCGGATGGCAAACCGCAATCCTTCATCCATGGCAATAGGCGCAATTAAACTTACTTTCATATTGACGTTGTCACCAG
>Ga0310344_10000701_pt1 | contig 26012 bp, 32 predicted proteins | sample HC15DNA20200_MG_FD_203801 | JGI IMG/M metagenome (GOLD analysis project Ga0310344, IMG submission 203801) | Marine microbial communities from station ALOHA, North Pacific Subtropical Gyre - HC15-DNA-20-200_MG | ecosystem: Environmental > Aquatic > Marine > Oceanic | place: Pacific Ocean: North...
ATAAGTTGTCAACGTGCAAGTGCATGAGATGGCTTTAGCATAAAGTGTGATTGATGCTTTAAAAAACACTAAGAGTGTTAATGCTGGCATTGATATACAGGTGGGAAGACGTTCCCGTTCTTAGGAGCCCTGTCAAACCAAACTTATTTTAAATCAGAATAATCAATAAAGGAGAATAATATGACTATTGCTGTTGAAACTATAACTAACGAAGACTTTCGTAAAGGAATTTCTGGGGATAATCAGTATAAAGAGATTGCCATAATGTGTGATTTAGACGGGACATTAGCATTGAAACATAAAGATAGAACTTGGTATGATGCATCAACTTGCGATGTAGACATAGTAAATATGCCTGTTCATGAAGTTCTTAGCCAATTTATTGAACAATACCATATAATATTTTGTTCAGGTCGTGAAGAGAAATATAGAGAACCAACTCTTAAATTTCTTAATAAAGCTTTTGATGACTTTAGTTTTATAGAGAATCACGATTTCTCACTATTTATGAGAGCTACTGATGATTTTCGTAAAGATTCTATAATAAAGCACGAGATATATTATCGTTACATTTATAATAATTATAATGTATCATTTGTGCTTGATGACAGAACTCAAGTCGTAAATATGTGGCGTGATGCCTGTGGATTGACTTGTTTTCAAGTAGCAGAAGGAAATTTCTAATGCCTGATATTTATGATATGAAACAAGATGCTTATCCAAGTATGTCTGAAATACACGAACTGATGTTAGATGCTGGTAAAGATTGTGAGCATAAAGATATTATTAAAGAGAGGCATTATTACGGATTACTGGATGAACAATTCTATTATTATTATAAGTGTGATACCTGTGGAGTAGAGATAGAAGATATTGAACCCGATGAAGATGAAATGAGAGGCGATAGATGAGAAGAAAAACTTATGAACGTAATAGACGTTTAATGCCTGGACTTAGAATAAAACCATTAAAGAAAAGGAGAAAAATAATGATTGATATTACCAAAGAAAAGTTCGATGCTTATAAAGAAGTTCAAATGAGTGGTGATTTTAATATGTTCGACCCTCAAGCAAGAGCTATGACTGATTTAACTAAAGCTGAATGGGTTACCATAATGAAAGATTATAAAAAGTTAGACGAAGCATGGGGTAAAGATGATGAAAGTTAAAGGTAAATCTGTTTACAATAGTGAACATGCACTTGAATTTGCTAAATCTATTCGTGGTCAGTATATAATATCTCAAGCATTAACAATAGCTCGTGGTATTCTTAAAGGATATGAAAATGATTTTGAATTGTATAATACCGATTTTGATATGTTAACTGACAGTGATAGAAAAGACCGTCATGTAGATAAATGGAATAAATTGTCTGCAAGAATGGAGCCGAGCAATAGAGCAGATATGGATTTCTTACTCACAGCATTCCCATTGTATCAAATACACGAAACAGCTGTATGGGAATCTGATTCATTAGATAGAAGGGAAGAAGATGAAAAGTCTGAAGAATAAAAGAGAACCAGTAGTGTTCGAGAGATTAGAAGAGGTATCTTTAGCAGAAATAAAAAACAAATACCCTGATAAAGTAATTGATGCCTATGCAGAAAATCAAAGATTGATAATAGTTTTAGATACTTGTCGTTTGAAATTTGATGAAAGAGTACCTCAAAAACATGCGAAAGCATTTAATAATGAATATGGTGCTCTTCATCGCAAAAAGTAAAGGAAAATAAATTATGGGTTTCGACTTATATGGATTAAATCCAACTGTAAATAAAAAATATCCACCTAGATATAATGAAATCATGGAAGAATATGGTAAAGATGGAATGCTAAACTGGAAGAAAGACATACCTGAAGATATTAAAGATGAATACTTTGAACTTAAAGATAACTATGAAGAAGAAAATCCAGGTAGTTACTTTAGAAATAATGTATGGTTTTGGAGACCTTTGTGGAGTTTTGTTTGTGTAAGTTGTGATGATATCTTAAAAAAGAAAGATATTAGTGGTGGTAATTACAATGATGGTCATAAAATATCTAAGACTAAAGCTATAAAGATGGGTAAAAGACTGTCCGAAAAATTAGCAGATGGAACTATCGATGATATGGAAAGAGATTATGCATTAAGGAAAGCAAAAGCAGATGTTCATAATAAAAATGTTCAAAAACACTTAGATGAAATATCTAGAAAATGTAAAGATAAGCATGGTAAAGATTTAGTACCTGCTAATTATCCAGAACCATATAAGACTCTATGGGATGATATGTATAGCAATAAAATGTGGGATTCTGATTATCCTTTTAGTAGAGATAATATAGAAGATTTTGCAAAGTTCTGTTTGCAGTCTGGAGGGTTTGAAATATGTTAGTTAAAGATTTAATTACACAATTAATACATCTTAACAACCTTGACGCAAGAATAGATATGGCGTGTGATGAAGAAGGTAATGCTTTTGGTGATATTGACAGAGTTATAGCAAGAGATGAAGATAAAGAAACTAGAAGCAGGGTATATATATTGTACCCTGTTCGACAGACTTTAGGAGAAGAGAGGTATCATTATGACTTTAATGGGTAGTATAGCAACATATATAATAATGTCTTTTGCAATCACATATTTAATCTGGGCAATCATAAAATTAGCAAAGGATAAACATGAGAAATAGAGTTAAAAGATTATTAGCATCAGATGATAAATATAAGAAGTCAGACTGCTCTCTAATGGCTCGTATATGGTGGGATGACCTTAAAGTATTACATTATGGTACTGCAACAGAAGTAACAGCTATAGAGCTTTTAGAACATTTAGTAAATGGTGATTTAACAAAATGGGAAACAGCTACAAGAATAAGAAGAAAATTACAAGCAAAGTTTAAACAACTTAGAGATGAAGAAACATATAAGGGAAGAAAACTTGAAGAAACTAGATGGAGAGATAGATTTTCTCCAGCATCTATGGTTTATGAGAGTGATTTGTCTTGACTCTAAGTCTTGTTATTGTTAAATTTAGAGTATATTTCGTGGAGGAAATATGAAAAATATCGAATCAATATATGCAGATTGGCTGTCTGAAAAAAATGCTAAAAATCGTGAAAAGTATGAAGATTTTAAAGGAACTTTCAGCGCATCATCTGCAGGAAACTGTTTCAGAAAGCAATATTTAAAAAGTAAAGGAATAGATGAACCTGCTCTAGAAGATAGAGTTATGAGATTACTAAGATTGGGCACAATTGTTCATGAAGATATTCAAGAGAGTTTAAACCATTACTTTAGGCATACTGATACAAAATTAAAATTGTACATAGAACATCAAATAAAAATCCCCGAACTAAATGTGGTTGGACACTTAGATGCTGCGATATATGACAAAGAAAATGAGCATATAAGACTATATGATATTAAAACTTCAGCGTCATATAAATGGAGAATGAAATTCGGAAGAAAACGAGAAAAGAATGGAAGTGTTAATTATAATCTTCAAATAGGAACATATGCATTTGGATTAGGCGAAGAGTTAAAAACCACAGATATTGATATGAATTTACTTTGGTATAATAAAGATACAAGTGCAGTTCGAGAAGAGGCAATTGACCAGGAATGGATTAGTAATGCAATTGAATACTGGGAAGAATTAAATGATACATTAGAAGGCGTTAAATCTGAGAATGGTAATGAATTAATTCCTGGAAGCTATGGAGTTCCAATGATGAATTGGGAATGTAGATATTGTGGATTTAAGGATATTCATTGTCCAGGAATACTATAATGCAAAAGGTTAACGATAGAATGGTATTCCATTTAAGTAAAGATAAAACAGTTAATAATCTTATGGTAAAGTTTTCAAACAGAGCTATAGTATCTAATAAGAAACACAATAATACTATTGACAAGGTTGAAAGACCAATAAAAGAATGGGTTTCTGAAGCTTTAGATGAAGCTATGGATATGTGTGTATACTTACAGAGATTATTAGAAAAAATAGAAAACGAGGAATTAAATAATGGATAATAAATTGGCAGTAGCTGATATGGGTCTAGATGTAATCAAAGAATCTCTTAAAGGAATAACTGAACATCATAAAGAAGTTGGTAAAATTGAAACACCAAAAGGTTTAGTTAAAAAGAAAATGGGATTTGATTATGTAGAGCTATCATATATGAAGAAAATAGCTAATGAAGAATTTCCTGGATGGTCTTGGAGTATAATAAATACTGAAGTTCTTGGAACAGAAGCTTATGTAGTTCACGGCAGATTAAAATGGTTTGATAATGGACTATGGCGTGAAGGAGATATGGTAGCAGCTCATAGGATTCAAAAGAAGAGAGGTTCAACAACAGAGTATGTGGAAATTGGTAATGATATTAAGTCAGCTAACACAGATTGCTTAAAGAAAGCATTAAATGTTTATATGGATATAGCAGCTGATGTATATCGTTCTGATGACCCTACTTTAGATGATGAGCAAATTGAAGAATTAAAAAGTATTGCTATGAGAGTAAGTGAAGAACAATTTAATAAAGTACAAATATTAATAGAAGATGGCACTATAAATAATGGCAATTTTAAAGCAAGTAAATCAAAACTAGAGAGGTTAGCTAATGGATAAATTTCAAAAGTTAGATGATGATTTATTAGTAAAGGGCGTAGAATATTCGGTTGGAACTAATGATGGCAAGATATTTAACAGAATAGTATATAAAGGTACAAAATATTTTGCTGGTAAACATATAATGTGTTTTGAAACCGAGAATAAATGTCAAGTAAATGTAAACCCAAGTTATTACTCATTCAGCATAGAAGAAGAAGGACAATATCCAATGCCTGAAGATTTAGGAATAACAGAAAATCAAAAAGGAGAAATCAATAATGGGTAAACTCACAGTAGCAGAAGCAGAAGCTTTGCAAAAGGAAGGTGTCTTAAGTAAGGCATCTGTTCAAGAAATGCAAGATAAAGGTCTTGTGTCAAGTAGAAGTCGTAACGCAAAAAGAGTTATTAAAACTGCAAGTGGTACATATGTTACACCACAGTTTTATTTTCAGGGCTTAAATGGTAATAAGTATAGCAAGAAAATGACAGAATTAAGAAATGCAGTACAAGCTGCCATTGAAAAACATACAACAATAGTTAAAACAGATAAATAAGAGGGTTAATTGTGAAAAATATGACAGATACAGTTTACGATTCAGCAAAAGATGGAGTTCTTCCAATAGTTCCAGGAACATATCCTGCCCATGTAAGTGCATTTGAAGGAAGAACTGTCAATACTAAATTTGGAGAGCAAAAGGTTTTTAATGTTGAGTTCCAAATCGCTGATGAAGTAAGTAAAATGACAATCATTAAACATATATACAAAAATGATGAATTAGTACCAGTAACGGAAGATGGAGAAACAGTTAAAATGTCAGCTTCTTTTATGAAAGGTAAAAGATTCAAATCAAGAGGTATATGGCTAACTGAAAATCCAGGAGAAGGCGAAGGGTGGAGAAATAGAACATATGTAGAGTTCTTTCAAAGTCTTGGAGTAGAATTTCCTACAACTGAAGATGGTAAAACTAAATTGGCAGAAGTAGAAGAAGAAGATGTACTTGGTCTTCCTGCTCTTGTAAAGATAAATAGAGAGTTCTATGAAAAAGATGGTGAACAACGTTCTACATGGAAAGTATTTACAGCTGCTAAATGGACAGATGGAGAAAAGTTAGCACCTGAAGAAGTAGGTGAAGACGTTCCCTTCTAAATAGGACTAAAATAGTCGTATATAATATTGAGGCTAGAGCTTTAATGTATAAATTCCTCCGAATTTATTACAAAGCACATGAGATGAAAAGCACAACATCTTATTTAGCTTTAGCCTCATAATTTAAGGGTAGGTATTGCCAGTATTTGTCGCTATGAAATGAGTGTAAAATATGTTATGGCTCTACCCTTATTAACTTGGAGTACCATATGAAAATATCAACATTAGTTAAACGAGCATTAAAAGATGGATTTAAAACAAAACCAGCGCCTGGATATAAGTACCTAAAAGACATTCCAGTTGGTTCTTTATTCGAAACAGGTAGCGGGGAAAGAGGAATATTGTTAGATTCTGAGATAAATGCCAAAGTAGTTATTACACATACAGAAGTAAAAGATTACCCTGATTACTACTTAGGAAAAAGATTGATATCTAACGAAACAGAAGTAAAGGAGATAGAATAATGGAATATTTAATCACAATAACTGGTGCATTAATATGGATAGCTATCTCTGTTCTTGGGATTTTTTTTGGCATAGTTGCAATATATACATTATTTACAGGCACTAATTATGGCGAAAAATTTAAAAAATGGTAAGGCAACTATCTGGAATGATAACATTAGGCTCAACGGGACTAATTATGAAGATAAGTATACAAAAGCATATAACAAGTTAAAGCGAATGTATAAATACAATTACAATGATGAATGGCATGATGAAACGGACTTGAGGACTCCATCTAAATATAGGAGACAGATTGATTGGTATAATCAAGAGGATATGGAGGAAAAAGAAAATGCCTAATTTAAATCACTGCTTAGATTGCGAAAAACCTTATGATAATCCTGGTGTTGTGTGTCAAGACTGTAGTGAAAAATACAGAGATATACATGAAACGACACAAAGATTAACATATCAAATAAAGAAAGAGGCTGTCAAAACGAAAAAGTAGATAATTAACGTTGGCAAACGTAAGTTTTGAAGGTTGGCGTAGAAACAATGGTATGTGGCTACGCCTTCTCTTTCTATTGGAGGCTTATGAATAAAAAAGAAAAAATACGTATTCAAAATGACTATGGTAACTGGAGAAAACATCCTGCAAAAGGATTTCCATATAAAGGTATAACTGACCCACAATATATTAAAGATAGAAATAAATTATTTAGCGAAAGTGGAAATGGATGGTGGTGGTATCAAGGGACTCCTCTAGCTAAAAAAATAGGAAAGGTTAAAGATGGAGACTAAATCATTATTTCAAAAACTTTGTGACTGGAAAAACGATGGTATAAAAGGATGCACATCTTTTGCAGAATTTGAATTTACTGACATAGCATTAAAAACTAAACATTTAACAAATGGACTAGTAAAAGAAGAAACAGCAACAATAACTTTAGGATATGCGTGTGAACTGCACGTAGAAGAAGTGAGGGAGCAATTAGAAGATGCCAAACAAAGCAGCGAAAAACAGGAAGAGAAATAGATTAAAACTTAATGCCCAGCTGCAAAGGCTGGGAAGAACGGCTAATCAAGTCAAAAAAAGGAGGCTAAAGGATGCCAAAAAGAAGGGGAAAGTACAGAACCAAATTAAACCAAAGTATTGGTAAACCAAATATATTAGGTCATTGGGGGAGACAAGACGATTTCTTTAATAAAGTTACAAAAGGCTTTAAAAGAATATTTGGGAGAACCTACTAATGAGTAAAATGGGACAAATACACGATATGGCTATGAATGAAAAAGAAGAAGAATTGCAAGACTATTTACAATTATTAGGATGGAGATTAGGAGCATCAAAAGACGGAGCTAAACATTTCATAAAAGCAGCTCAAGAAATAAAAGAAGGTGCAAAGAAAATTAAATTTACAAATATAGAAGAAAGTGACAGTACTAAATTATAAATGCCCGTGCTGTGGATATATAAAACAAACAGCTAAAACATTCAACCCATCTAGACAAATAGCAGAATTAAAAAGAGAACGTTCCAAATCGACTAGAAAAATAATGAGGGAAGTAGTTAGCAATATAACTACTAACATCCCTAGTGAAAATGAATTAATTAAAGAATATTACTTTTATCAAAGTGTTTCAAAGGTTTCAGACGCAGTTGTAAAATATGGTATTGAAGCTTATACTAACAGTAGCTCACATTATAAAGGTAAAGGATTTAAATATTTAACTCAAATAATTCTGAATCACAAACTTAATAAAAATAAATTAAAAGAGTACGAAAGACGGATGATTGGTAAGCCACCATCTGTTGTAAAACTCAAGGAGGATTAATGTCAATAGAATCAACGTTGTTTCCTGTGAAAGAAGTTCCCGCTATAGGAGCACCTTCAGATACTATTTTCTCAGGAGATGAAATACATAAAACAGGATACAAATTCATAGTACGTGAAGATACTGGGCAGGTATTAAGTTGTATGACAGATGAATATAAACTCGTACCTAACTCCCAAATAGTAAAGGCAGCTGAACCAATCTTAAAGCAGCATAAGGCAGAACTAAGAGAAGCAGTTAGTTTAGGCGATGGTCAACGCACAGTTTGGAAATGGTCATTACCAAATACTAAATTTGAAGTAAGTAAGGGCGATGAAATGAACGCTGAAGTCATAATTAAAAATAGTTATGATGGAAGTTTGCAGGTTCATATATTATCTGGTGCTTTTAGATTAGTTTGTAGCAATGGAATGATTATAGGTAATGTAGTTGAAAAGCATAATTACAAACACAATATCGGAAATCTGAATTTAGATAAATTAGAAGAAGTAATTGTTAATGTAATTGAGAAAACAGAAGAAGAGGGTAAAAAACTTCCGTTACTAAAAGATACAAAGCTTAAGCAAACTCATATAATCAAACTAATTGAACTATTCCCTTCCACAATGTCTGAGTTTATCACTCAATATTTAATTGCGAATAAACCAAAGACATATTGGGATTTATACAATGTAGCTACATATATAAATACTCATAGAATGAATAGAAAATATAATACCACTCATAAACTAGAAAGCCAGTTGTACCCTTCAGTAATGAAATGGGCTACTGCATAGAGAATGACTGATATTAAATGGAGAGACTGTCCTGTTATAATACCTTACTATGGTGGAAAATATCAACTCAGTAAGATACTGATACCAATGTTACCGCAGCACCATAGATATATAGAGGTATTTGCAGGAGGTCTTTCCATGTATATGAGAAAGAGCAAATCAGAATATAGCATAATTAATGATTTTGATAATGACTTAGTAAACTTATATCATGTAGTATGTGAAGACTTTGAGGCATTTAAAGGTTATTGCAAGATGATTCCTAAATCAAGACATCTGTTTTATAATTTTAGATTAGAATTAAATGAAAAACATAATATTGATTTTCCTGATTACAAAAGAGCAGCTAAATATTATTATATCATTAGAAACGCATTTAATCACAATTATCACTGTCCAATAAGCAAAGAAGACAATTGGGATAATGACACATTAGAATTTCTACATATTGGAAGAGAAAAATTAATGAATGCTATGATAGAAAATCTTGACTTTAGAAAACTACATGAAAAATATCCAGTTAAAAAAGATGACTTTTGGTACTATGACCCTCCATATATAAGAGCAGGAGAAAGAAAAGATTATTATTTTCATCACTTTACAGAAGAAGACCATAAAGATTTAGCGGATTTAGTTAAAACGATAGATAATGCTGGAGCAAAATTCATGGTATCCTATGATGATAGAGAATTAGTAATGGAATTATATAAAGATTTTAAAATCAAAAAAATACCAACTAAATATTCAGGGCAGAATCATAAAAAAGACTATAAGAATGAAATAGTAATCACCAACTACGAACCTGCAAATCAGCAGATAAGTTTAATATAAAGGAGGCTTAATATGTCTGAAGTAAAAATATTTCCTCATTCAACTGAAGCAGAAGAAGCTGTTATAGGTTCAATACTATTGAAAGGTAGCAGTATATTTGAAAAATGTAATGGATGGATAAGGAAAAGCGAAGCTTTCTATCATACAAAACATAGATTATTATGGGAAGCTTTTGAAAAGATGCATAGAAATGGCGAAGTAATGGATTCAGTTACAGTTTTGCAAAACATAAAAGATAATGATTTAATAAATGAAAACGATGGATTAAATGCATATTGGTTAAGTGGATTACCAGAAAAAGTTCCAACAACAGCAAACGTAGAACATTATTCCAGAATAGTATGGGAAAAATATATTAAAAGAGAATCAATTAAATCTGCACATCAGTTGTATAGTACAAGCTTTGACAAACAGGAAGAGAAAGCAGAAGAATTGCTTCATGAACATGCTCATTTAATAAATGAATTAATGGAAATTGCACCAAGCAAGAAAAGAGAAATTAGTGAAATTGTAAACGATACAATAGATACATTAAAAACTGGTAAAAACATTATTCCTTTTGGATACAAACCGTTAGATAATATCGCAGGTGGTATGACTAGAAAAGAAATAACAGTTATTGGTGGAAGACCTGGACATGGAAAGACGACCCTAACTACCAATTTAACGCTTAGTTTATTAAGACAAGGCTATAAAGTGATGTTATTTAATAGAGAAATGAGCAATTCTGAAATGATGAAGAAGTTCTTCGTTATGTCAAGTGATGGATTATCATATGAAGATTTAAGGGTAGGGGACATAGATGAAGGTAGAATGGAAATAATAGAAATGATAGCAGAAGATGTTAAGAAGAAATTATCTAATCTAATAATGTATGATGACATAAGAACACTTAGCGATGCAATGAGAGAAGTGCAAAGAGAAAAGCCTGATGTGGTTATTGATGATTATATACAGTTGGTAAAAGTTAAGAATAAAAGTAATAAAGACAGGAGATTTGAGATAGAAGATATACTTACTGAATATAAATGGGTATGTAAAAAAGAGAATTGTAGTGCGATATTAGTATCTCAACTAAATAGAGAAATTGAAAAGAGACTAGAACCAAGACCAAAAATGTCAGATTTTTCAGAGAGTGGTGCTATAGAACAAACTGCTGAAACAGCTTTATTTGTTTTCTATGGATATAATTTCGATGATGAAAAGTATGACAAGCATGAAATAGAAGTAATATGTGATAAGGCGAGATATGGAAAGGTGGGTACTTATGTTATGGGATTTAATGGAAACAAATGTAAGTTTTATGACAATGGAGATATGGCAAGAGAAGAACACAAAAAGCTTCTAAAGAAGAATACAGTTAAGATAGACGAAAGTAGAGCTTTAGGCTCTCAAGTGAGTTTTTAATGACATCAACAGCAAATATAAAATTAACAAAAGCAGAAATAGACCAATTAATTAGAACTTTAAGTTTGTATGTAAAAGTATCAGATTACTTTAATATTTTAAGTAAAAATGAAGAAAAGAAACAATTTGTTAAGCTAAAAGATGATTTAATTAAAATAAAAAGAGACTTAGATGAAGGCGAACAACAGGTTAGAAATGAATAAAGCAACACATATCATAGGTATAGACCCAGGCAAAGGAGGAGGAATTGGAAGAGTTATAAGTGTAGATAAAAATATTTGGTCTGCATACAAATGTCCTAAAACAATAGATGAAATGGTAGAAATAATTAAAACATTTAAGAAATTTGCAGTAAGACCAATATGTTATTTAGAGAGTGTTCATGCCTTTCCCACAGATGGCAGAAGCAGTGCTTTTAAGTTTGGAGAAAACTTTGGGGTGTGGAAAGGTATACTCTCTTCATTTGATATAGAAACTAAATTAGTAACACCTCAAAAATGGCAAAAACATTTTGGAGAATTACCTAAAGTTAAAAAAGATAGAAAAGCAAAATTAAAACAAATAGCTACAGATAAAACAAAAATTAAAGCTACGCTAAATACAGCTGATGCTTTATGTATTACAGTATATGGCTATGAAACAAGAATTTGAAGATATTATAGAGTATATATTAATTATAGCACCTTTTATTGTAATCGCTACAATATTTAGCTATATAGTAGTACTCATAACAAATTAACCAATAACATCATCAACAAGATACTCTATAGCCTTATCGACAGGCTGTCCAGGTATCGCTTCAAATTCTCTAGGTAGAACTGGGGAGAGGCTTCTTTTAATGTTCCGAGCTTTCTCCTCAGTATCTACGTCTTTCAAAAAAGCCATTAAAAGTAAGAAATTATCATAACTCCATGTCACACCATATCCAATCATAGTTCTACGCATATAGTATTCAAATAAATCCTGTAAATCATCATCATCATCTCCCCACCCTAATGATAAAGCTATTAACATATTTGGCATTAACATTGTCAAAGATATTAAATCTGAAGTCATCCCACCAATAGCCCTTACGCCTGGAACTCTAAAGAATATATTTCTAAATCCAGGAATAAACCTTGCGGCAGCAAAAGGACCGAAAATAAATAAATCAACAAATTGTGTCAAAATCCCTTGAACCCCTAAAAAACTTCTCAACGCAGCGACATTAGGATGAGATGTTCTTAGCTTACTTTGTGGATATTTTCTTAATCTCATAAGCATACCAAAGAGCTTTGCATGGGCTCTTAATTTATTTCCTGGCTCATCTTTCCCAAGAACACTTTCTAACTCACCCAGTGCATCTTTGAATTTATTTACATCAGCTCCAAATTTTTGCATAGCAAAATACTTAAACTTTGTTAAGAATCCACCAACCTCACCTCTACTAATTTCACCAATATTTTCACGACCAACACTAAAAGCAGACATCTGAACATATAATCTGCCAATTTCAATAGCGGCTTCCAAGTCCTCCCCTTGTAATTCTTCTAAAGGAACATTTGGTATAAGACCAGATTCCTGGGCAGATAATATCCCAGCTACAAACTGCCACGTTCTAAGCATTTTCTCTGTTTGCCCCATTGTAAGATTAAATCTTCGCTGCACCCATCCAACGCTACTCCAAGTCGTTCCCCATGCTTTATATGGAATATTATTAATAGTTTCCTTCATGTCGTACTGTTTCTCAATGGCGTAATTTGCAAATGTATTTACAATTCTTTTAATTCTTCTTGAATTTCTTAATTTTATTCTTCTCTTAATTCTTGAGCTTTCAGTACCTTCCATCAATTCTGCGCCAGGAACATTCTCAGCTTCAATAATAAGAACCTTTCTTAGCTCTCTTAAGGCTTTATTTTTATTTATTCCACTATTAACATCTTTCCAATATTTCATAACAGCTTTAAATACAATTAAAGATTGTTTCTCTGTTAAATCCATATCAGTTGCTTTTTGAACCAAGCCCTGTTGAATAAATTCACTAAAGTCAACAATACCAGCTATCTTAACTAACTTATTAACAATGTCCTCGTGGTTACTAATAACGCTAGCAGCTTTTGTCATTTGCTCAATACCTAGTAAATAAAAACCTTCCTGTATTGCCGTGGCATTCAAAACAGCCGATGATGACTTCCTAAGATGCATACCAGTAATCCAACTATTAAATGCTCTTATCTTTCTAGAAAGAGTTTCTTCAGTAACATTTACTAAAGGAATTTTATTTACAAAGACAGTTACGTTTTTTAAATCTATTGGAATTGTCATAAAGGTAGAGCGGGCACTTGGGTCGTTATTAATACCTTTGTATTGAGACACAATAACATCTTTAGCTGCATCTGACTTAGCCATTCTCAAAGCTTTTAATAAACTGATGGATAGCTTATTTCTTTCTAACCCACTAAACATTCTATTTAAATATTCATTGTAAACAAGCTTATCAGCTCTTTGATTTCTAATATCAAAACTGTTTGTAATTGATTTCAAGGCAGATACATCTCTAGCCAAAGGCATTACATTACCTTCATGGTCTACAGGGTATTCATCAAACCTATCTCTTATAAGCTCCATCCTTATAACTTCTGTATTAAATGTCTTAACTTTTTCTTTAGCATTATTATAAGCATCTTTGTATTCTTTATTATCGGTGTCTTTCATATACAATTCTCGAGCAGATTTCAACTGAGATTGTGCTCTTGCCAATTCTCTTTTAGCTTCATCTAAAGCCTCTTCCCACATAATACCTTGAAAGTATTCTTGATTGTATATAATGGGAAAGCCTCCTTCTTTCTCTTTAAACTCTTGCATTCCAAAGAAGTAAGGGTCTAATATTGAATAAGAACCAAAGGCATCTACTATATATTTTAAGTCAGCTTGCTCTTTCTCAGTTAATAAACCAAATTCTGGCTCCTGAGTCATGTCTCTAGACATTAATAAATTTCTTATTGAATCATTATTTAAATTTGGGAAATACTGCTTTAGCTCAATCATTAATAAATTATGAGCCTTAGTAAACTCTTCCTCTGCGTACTTAAAAACTTCTTTATGAATTTCTCTAGCTGACCTACTAAGAGTATCTATCATTTCTTTACTTTCATCAGTAGACAGCGCCTCTACCATGCTTACATAATTATCGTCTACAAAAAATGAACGATTATATCTGTCCTTTTTATCTTTCTCAGCTCTGGATAAAGGTCTAACAGATTTCTTTCTTTTATTATAATCATCAAAAGTTTCATAATCTTGAAATTCATAAATAGGGTCACCAGTTGTTTTATATTTAACAACCTTACCATTATCATCTAACCTAACAGCATAGTTAGAAGCTATCATCCATTGACCGTTCTCCCATTTCACCCATCCAGACATTACCCTTAAAAAGAAATCAGTTATATATTCATCTTTATAACCGAGGCGTTCTCTTAGCTCTTCACTAAGGGCAGTTTTATTAAAATCTGCAAGTCTCTTAAAAATATCATCCATTCCATATTTTCTGTCAGAACCTGTATCTTTAAACAAATTCTCGTGTGCAAACCTATTAATATGTCTAGTAATATTTTGAGTATATTTAACAACATGCCTTGCCATCTCATAAATTGCCCCACTGGCATCATGTTTAGCTATGCCAAGAGCAGTGGAAATCTCGACTCTTAATTTCCCAAGAACTCCTCTACCAAGATTATCTCCAAATCCTTTTTTAACTAAATCATTAGCTTTATTAAACAATAAAGTAAGAGTAGAAAGAGGTAATGAAGAATAATCAAGCGACCTCATTTCGACATGAATAGATTTTAATATATTCTCTTTACTCTCCCATGATTCATAAGGAATATCATGTTTATTTGCAAAATCTTTAATAGTTTTTTCAGTATCATCTATAGAGGGTAAATTCTTTAATTTTTGTAAAACCTCATCTCTTATTGGAGTCTTCTTCTTTATTTTCAACATTTGAAGAATGGCTTCATCATTAATCATAGTTCTAATTTCTGGGTTAGCCTCTAAGAGAGCCATTAGTTGAGTAAATACAAAATTACGTTCTTTTTTATCGCCATAAGTTTTATTGATAAAATCCCTCTGCTCTTTTTCAGTAACTTTGACTGGTCTCCCTGCCATTAATTTTAAGAACCAACCTGTTATGCCATTGAGCATAGATTTATCTTCATTGGACATGCTCACATCATTCTGAAATTCCTTATCCTGCATGTCATCGTGTGTTGTTTGATGATAACTAGTCCCCTTTTTTATATCACATGAATTTTTCATAATTAACAATGCCTGTTCTGGTCTTTATCAGAAGCTGTTACTATAGCTTCAATTCCAACTCTTTCAACATTCCTGCTTTGAAGTGGTTTTTTAAAATACGCAGCTCTTTTACGTTCATCTTGAATGACTCCATTGTATAAATCAAAATATTTAGACATTATTGTATGGTCTAATAAACTTAATTTAAGAGGGTCACTACTAACAGGTGGAATACCTCTCTGTATTTCTGAAACAGGAACCAATTTTCCTCCACTTAATCGTTCAACTCCTTGTAAAAATGAATAAGTAGCTGCTCTTCTTTCAAGAGGAGTTAAGAGATTGTATCTACGACTCCATTTCTCTGCAAAGTCAACCATATCTCCGTTAGTATCCCATCCTCCAATTCTATCCTGTTGAGTTTCTAACTGTCTGAACATATCAGTCATTGCTGCATACATCTGTCTAGCATAATCAACTCCCCTTATAGCGTCTTTATCTAATATGCCTGTGAACTCATCCCTCATATCTTCTCTCATTTGGTTAACGGCATCTAGGTGAGCACTATGATAAACATCTTCAGACAGTATGTAAGGAGAACCATCTTCGCCAGGTCTCTTATACCCATCATATAATTCAGCGACAGCTGTGGCTATCATTTCATGAGGATGGATTTGACCAAGCTTAAAATCAATATCAGTAATTTTAGCTTCCTTAGTCTGCCCAATATCTTGAATCATAATCTTTGCTCTATCTCTAACAAATATTAAATATTGATTAGAACGAGTAATAGAATCTTTTAAGCCATATTTACCGACATCATAATCTCTTCCATACTTGGAATAGGATATCTCCTTAACTTTTGACATTAATTTATTAACATATTCCATATCGCCTTCAGTTAATGCCTTTCCATCGCTTCTGTAAAAGAGGTTAGAAGCTAAAAGCCCCTGTTCATATTCCCATCCTTTTAATAATAGGAACTCAGCATTATCTACAGCTGCTTGAAGATATATTCTTAAAATATTATCAGCAGTGTCTGTGATTCCACTTTTTTCATCAGTTACTCTATCATTAGCTTGTCTAATTTTTAATTGATATTTTTCCCCTTTTGGAGTTTCTATTTCAATATGATTGAATACTTCCTGCAAAATACCAAATCCTAACTGAATATTTGATATTTCTCCTATTGCTCTATTGCCATAAGTAATAGCTTCCATAAGCTTATATAAATCTGACATATTGCTCAAATCATAAGTAGCTGAATCTTTAGTATACTTATTTAAGTTTATAGGGTCTACTTTTATTTCATCATATAATTTTATAAATTCTTCTTCTAGAGGCTTTGGAAGTTTTTCTAGCTGAACTTTATCCCCATCTCCATCACCTTCTAAATCTTTAAATAACAACAGCCAATTAACTTCTATCTGATTATTGTTATCATGTAATCTTTTTACCTTAACCATTCTAGCGCCGCCAATATGAGGAATAGGTGAACGACTAATAAGCATATTATAGTCATTCTCGCTTAACCAGTTATTAACCTCTGCCATAGTAACATCTTTTCTTTCCTCTGGGCGCATCCCCTTATCTGACATATAATCACTAATTATAACAGAAGCATCACTCATTGGAACGCCTACCTCATCATAGGCTAATGTATCTGTAAAGTCAACTATTGTATCACCATTTAGACCTGGCATATTAGCACCTTGCAATGCCTCATCTATTATCTGAGTTTGGACTAACTTATCAAGCATTGTACTTCCGTATCTATGCATACCTAGACCAAGCTTAAACAGCTCATAAGGAACGCTATCTAAAGTACTGTCGTTTCCAACTAAAACTTCCATAAAGCGTCTAATTTTACCTTGAGGATTTTCTCCGTCTAAAGAACGAGCCATAGTAAATGCTCTTCTCACTCTTTCCCTCATTGTTGGGAATATTTGAGTTTTCCATAAATCTAATATAGATTTAGTATGGATATAATTGTATAACTGTTGGGCGTGTTTTGCTTTATCATGTCTTCCTCTAGGCATATTAATAAAGCCAATTTGTTGACCTGGTATTATAAAAGTATCATCTACAGCAAAATCACCATCATAAGCTTTTGCTTCATCTTCAGTCATTAAAATATCTATATGTTCATTATTTACACCATATATAAAACCATTTTCATCAATTGTTGCAATTAACTTTTCATTATTTCTTCCATAGTTTTCATAAATCTGAACAGGGTGCAAAGGCTTAAAATGTTGATGTTTAACAAATAATTTTGAATTATTAACTATAGCAGCTATAACTGTTTTTGCTTTAGATGTTTTGGCATCCATTCCAAGCCATTTAATAAACTCATTAAACAATCTAGTCGATGTTAAGCTTGAGCCATCTAGTCTATATTTTGATTGACCTTCAACATTAACCATTCCATCAACAACTTTTTTATCGCCATTTTCATCAGTAATAACAAAGCTAGATTTCTCTTTGTTAAATATTCTGCCAACTGCATTAGGCATATCATCAGATGAAATAGTTGGGGTTAGAGGAATTTTAATTCTTTTAAATACTTCTCCACCTTGTTTTTGAAGATACCCTGGGAATATCTTTTTCATTGCTTCATGTCTTGCAATTTGTTCTGCTCTAAAGGAATCCCTAGCGGCATCATTCTTGAATAGACCTTTTTCTTCTTGCTTCTTTCCTAAGAAATTATCACGTTGTTTATTAGATACATTCTCACCTTCCCAATATTCCTCTGCTCTAGAGGCTTTCTCTTTATGGTCTTCTGTTATTTTTACCAATGCATAATTTGGTCTTTCCCCTCTATTAAAAGCAATTGTCATCCCCATAGGCTTTACTAAGTTTCTTAAACTTAATAAATCATTATAAGAAAGAGGGTTATATGCATCTTTTTCTTCAGTCCATTGAATTGCTGGATTCATCCAATCTGACCTGTGAAAAATATCTTTTATATCTCCTCCTTTAATCCATACAATATCCCCTAAATCTGCAATATTTTCTATAAGAAGATTTCTATCCCACTGCGGGTTACTTCTTTTGTTTTTATTTTTACTTTTCTTCCTTTCAATCCTAATAACAACAGTCCCATCTTCTAGAAATTCTCTTTCCATAGTGTAAAAAGTTCTTTGATTAAAATTTTCATTCTCTCTATTAGTCTTAACCTGGTTTCTTACGCTTTCATAAAATGTCCTCATATCCTTTTTCTGATGTGAGTCTATGTTCTCAATTGGTTTCTTAAGTAAAATAGCAGAAACCTCAACAAAGTCTTCAAATGTTGAGTTTCTTGCTTGTGTAGTTAAAATCCCCATCTTCTTATTAGATACAGTCCCAAAGCCTTTTCTAAATTGAGAGTTAATTTTATTCATTTTATTCATCTGTGTATCTTTTGTATTTATAGATGATAAATTTTTATTTAAAGACTCCCATAAATTATCAAAAAATTCTACATGGTCATCAAATTCAGACTGGTTCCTATGCTCTATTCCAGAATAACCTTTTTTATCTTGCCATACCTCTAATACTTCATCAAATATCTCATTAAATTCACCTTGCTTTAAAATTGTTACATATTTATGAATTAAAATATCTCTTGATTCTTGAGCACTGTCAGCAGCAACGCTAAAACCTTCAGCATCGTTAAGATAATTAATAAATCTTTTGTACCCCTCATTGATTGAAGTTAAAGCTTCTTCCCATGCCTCAGAACGAGGAGCAATCCCTTGTAATCTTTCAACGCCTGTGGTCGCAGCTGTTTGTTTACTCATACTATCTTGATAAAATTTCTCTGCTAAATATTCTCCGACCTGTTCTTTAGTTTCTAATTCTATCTTAAGTTTTCCAAAGTATTTCTTTATATTTAGCCAAAATTGTCTTAACCAAAGACCTACTCGTTTATATAAAGAGCCCTGCATTCTATTCGCATAGTACTCGCCTATATACTGTACAAGTCTTTCTTCTGCTCTATCTAAAGTGTCGCCTTCTATTCTAAACAATTGAATACCTTTTTGAACAATAGGACTATCTCTTAATAAATCAATATAAATATGTGCATATTCATGAGGAATGGTATCTAAAGTTCCTTTGGTAAGACTCCATTCAACCATATTGTCTATTGCTCTACCTGCTACCTCTCTTCCAAACCTGTCGTAAACTTTTTCAACAGCTTTAGCAGTTATAAATGGAAATTGCTTTTTAAGTCTTTTGGCTATCTTGGCAGCTAATTGTTTATTATTATCTATTCTTTGACCTTTTGCAATCTCTTGAAGCTTTTCGTTTGTTTTATCATTTTCAATAGAAGATTGTGAGTCGTGACCAATAAATGCTATTTCCTCCCAACTGCGAGTCTGCCCAGCGTTCTTAACCTCTTGTGCTGATACAAATATTTTGCCTGATGCTCTAGTTATCGCAGTATAAAGCCATCTAGCTCTTGATGTGTCAGTTCCATAGCTCCACGATGCATTTGTTTCATAAATATATACATTTTCCCATTGTCCCCCTTGAGATTTATGGGCAGTAATAGCGTAACCGTAAGTATTTATATTGGTAAGTTCTCCAAGAATGGCTACATCCACACCGTTTGTATCTTTAAAGGTTCTCATGTGTTCTGGAAATTTTTTCTTAAGCAAATCCATGCTTTCTGTCTCTATCATATGAGAGGTTAAAGACGCTTCTTCAAAGAATGGTGCTATAAATTGAGGAGTCCCATTGTCATCATAGTATGCATACAATTTAGTTTCAGCAGTATTCCCATATTTATCTTCATACTTAATAGTAACAGGTTCGGATAAATCTGAAAATTCAGGCAAGCCAAACAATTGTCCGTTTTTTCTTAATGCGCTATTGCTAATACTTATTAAAGTCTCCCCTTTTTCTAAAATATCTGGATTTTCTTTCTTAAATTTTGACTTTCTTGATTCTTGATTAATTGATTTTCTAACCTTATTTGATGCTACAATGATTATAGAATCCTTACCCTCTGATAAATCTTTAAAGTATAAGCTCTTTATATTCTCTCCTTCTTCTATCTTTACATCATCAGTATCTTCATTTGGGAATAAAACGCCTTTCTTAATTCTTAATGCAGTAGCCCATTTAATTATACCGCTCTTAGCTGCCTGCCTAAGAACTTTAGTCATTTGATACCCAGTTTCTCTCCATCTTTGTAAAATTTTAGGGTCGTCTTGTTTAACAGGCTCTAATTGGAAAGTGTCTCCTATAAATATAACCCTAGCCCCCTTATTAATCATTTCCTTCTTTATTTGTTCCCATTCCCTGATTCCAATCATAGAAGATTCATCTATAATAATTAAATCTGTCTCATCATAGTCTTTATCTCTCTTCTCCCATTGCCTCGTTTCCTTGTTAAACTGAGTATACAATAGTTGATGTAGCGTACCGTGATTTACATTATACTTACCTTCAGCTTTTTGCTCTAAAACGTCAACAGCTCTATTTGTAGGGGCGGCAACATTCACAGTCATACCAGCTGCATCGTCTTGTTTGCCAAAGAATGGGAAAGATTTTGCGAAATTTACTATATTCTCTACAAGGGTAGTTTTTCCAGTACCAGCGAAACCAGCAAATATAAAAGGCTCTTTTGACCTAGAGAGTAGCCAATCGGCTATTTTCATTAAGGCAGTTTCTTGGTCTTTACTATATTCAAAAGTTTTAGAATCTTGCCTAGAATCAAGAATCTCTTGTCTGCCTTTTTTCTTTTCGGGGGATAAATCTTCTTTAACAGAGTCTTCTTTTTTGTCTTCTTTTCTCTTTTCTCTTTGGTCTTCAACTACCTGAGAAGCACTCTTGCTAGCCTCTTCCTTCTCTTTTTTATTCTCATCGGCTTCATCTTTATATAATCTATCAGCTTCTTCTTCCTGAAGTTTTCTTATTTCAGCTTCTTCCTCTTCCTTAGATGGCACATCCATTTCATCTTCTGGGACTTCTGTTGTAAACCCACCATCATCAGGGGTTTCTTTTTTAGCCCTTCTTTCTTGAATAAACGCATCTAATCTCTTTGCATGGTTATCTTCTGTGGGCTGAAAGTACAATAAGTCCTTCCCGTCAAGAAAACCAGAGTCTATCTGTTCTAGCATCCATGCTCTTTGCTCATCTAATATTTGTTTTTGCTTTGGAGTGAATTTTTTACCTTTAACATCTCCCGTTCTTAACCATTCATCATAAAATTCAATTGCCTGCTCTCTTGTCGGAACTTTTATTAAAGCATAAGTATTCTCTTTATAAGAAAAAGGATTCCCAAATTGCTCAGTAAATGTTTTTCCTTTTCTTAGAGTATTTACACCTTCACCCCTGTCCTCCATGCCTGGAATTTCTTTTAAAGGAGCAACCTTAACATTATCTTTTTTAGGAGTAGATTTGCCTTCAAATGCCTTCTCTGCTTTCTTAAGAGCTTCTTTTCTTTTAACGCCTTCAGGACTTGTTCCTTTCTCAATTGCTTCGTAGTCTTTCGATAAAGATTCTTTAGCTATGTCAAGTTGGGGTTTAATTTTCTTTTCGTAAAATTCTTTTTGACTCTTTAATAATTTTCCTTCATTATAAGATTTAATAAAATTGGTTAATATTTGACCATATTCAAATGATGTTGGAGGTTTTTTTCTATTAGGGTCAGAAGGAAGAAAATCATATATCTGCTTACCTAATTCTTCTGCTAAATCTTCTATTTTACCTACAAAGGTTTCCTTTGTTTCGTCTCCTTCTTCAAATACTTCAGGAGTTTCTGCCCTAGTCTTAGCCTCTACTGCATCCTCAACCTTCTTTCTTTCTAATATTCTAGTTAAAGCAGTAGCTTGATTGATAGCCCCAGGTTTTGTAGCAAACTTATCAGTAAGCTTTTTACCTTTAGATAATTCTCTAAGCTCTTCTATTAAATCTGGATTCTCTTTTGCCCATCTGTCCCATAATGCTTGATATTCAGCATCTAAATCTGTATTTGGGTCTTTGGGAGGCTTCCCCTTTCCTTCTTTTATAGTTCTATAACCTTTTACGCCAACTTGGTAATGATGTTCTATTGATTTCCCATCTAGCATTGCATTATAAGCAGAGAACCTTGCATCACCTGCGGTTGTAACCTCATAAGTTTTCTTTCTTGGCATTTTTTGATGAACTACTTTTTTCTCTTTTGGCTTAGTAGTCATCTCTATTGCCTTCTTCTCTTCTTCCTCCTGAGAGACAGGCTCATCTCTAACTACTTTAGGCTCATCTGTAGGTTCATCTTTAACATCTGTAGGCTCGTCTTTAACTCTATTAAGTATAGATAAACGTGCTTCATCAAGTCTACTTTCATCGCCCTGTGCTTTAGCTTTTGCAATCCCTGATTGCAACTTATCTAATTCGTCTCCACTCAAATCATCAACGATTTCATCGTCAACTGTCACACTTATTTCGCCAGTTTCTTCAGTATAACTAACTTTTACTCTATCTATCTCATCTTTAGCTATAGGCTTTTTGGTAGGTTTATCTTTTAATGGGGCTTTTGTCTCATCTTTTTTAGGCTCTGCGATTTTTCTCCATTTATCACGATTGATAAAGTCACTCGCAAAATTCAAAAATTCGCCACTTTGCTCTCCTGTTGACTTTTCGCCATTTTCCAGCATCATCAATCCTAATCCCCATGCATAGTTATCTGCTACTTCCGAAATTGGAGCAGTTTGAGGGTCTATATCTGTTGACATACCTATACCATCATCCCCAACCATCTCCTCCAAACCATCTCTAAGCATTTGCTCTGCTTCCTCATCTGGTGCTTCTTCTAATAAAGCTTTAGCAAGACCTTCAGTATCAAGAATTTCCTTAACATCCTCATTTTTAATGTCATCATAATCCATATCAGAAATAAAACCGCCATCAGGCTCATCTTCCTCTACAAGATTTTCGAGTCTTTCTTCCCAATTACTTAAATCTCCCTCATCATCTAAAGACTCTAAAGATTCTTCCCATCGTTGCTCTAGGGATTCAATATCAACATCAGGGTCAATTTCATTTATTTGTTCAAGTACATCAAATCTTTGCTCTTCTGTTAATTCATCAAGTAGCTCAGGCTCGTTTTCTATAATATCTATAATATCATGTGCGTATTGAACTTCATCATCAGCTAAATCTGAGGTTAGGCTTCTAGCTATCTCCTTCTCCTCAGGCGTCAGATTTGTAAATGAGCCGATAAAAGCATTTAACTTAATTCTAGAATCAGCAGTTCTAGTTTTTTTCGCAGCTTCCTCTACTATTTTATCTTCTTCGGCGCTAGGAGGCAAGTCCTTGTCGTCTTTTATTTCAGACATTACTTGGGCTACTCTTTGATTTTTAGTCATATTCGCCATCTTAAAACCTGGAACAAAGCCCATAGTTAAGCCCATAACACCACCAGCGTATGCAGACTCCACTGCTTCAGGCGTAGCTGCGTGTTTCTGTAGATATTCTAAAGCAGAATCTGGAACTCCATCGTATCCTCTTCTAACATAGTAATCAACTAATTGCTGAGTCATATATTGAGTGTATTCCTGTGCAGATTCAGCCATTGATTGATTAATCATTTCTTTAGTAATGATTCTACCTTTTTGCCATGCTCCTCGTTTCTTGAGAGCTCTAGTCATATTTTTAGCAAACCACATTCTATTTCTGGCACTTCCTACGCCTAAGACTCTTTTAAATCTACCATAGGGTATATATTCTTCTATACTAGCAGCAACACCATAGCTTGCCCCAGCTATAGCAGATATTTTATTAGCCTGTTCTACATCAACACCTTGCTTTAATAGATACGACATTGTTTCATTATAGGTTTCTGAGCCCTCTAAAGCACCCATAAAGCCCATTGTACCAACAGTGCTTAATCTTTCAGATGCTTGAACAGCTTTTTCAGCAGTACTTAAAGCCTTTCCTTTAGCTTTAGTAACAGCAAGGCTTTTCTTCGCAGCTTGCATAGCCTTAAATCCACCACCACCTAACCTAGCAGCTCTTAACGCAGTGCCACCAATACCATAAGTAATAGCATTTAAACCGATGTCAACTGCAAGCATACTAGCAATAGATGGAGCTGCCTGCGCAAAACCTCTTTGAAACATTTGAGGTTGGTAAAAATTCTTTAAACTTATAGGTTCGTCTTCTATCCACTTTAAGTATCCTTGAAGTTCAGGGTCATTTAATCTTTCCCTAGTATCCTCAAGGGCTTTCATCCTTAATTCTTCGCTATATTTTATTATATCTTTGCTACCAGTAATAGCACCAATAGTGCCAACAGCAGCAGCGGGCATAGACCCAAGCATTTCTTTGAATGTAAATACTGAAAATTGAGTGTCGCTTCCTCTTTGGTCAGCTTGTATTGAATATAAATCGCTAAGTTCAGAAGGGTCAATACTTGCCTTATGCTGTGGGTATATACGCAAATACCTTTTTGATATTTCCCTATCTGTTAAATAATCATCCTCTGGAAATCGCTGCCTAGCTTGAGCAGCATATTGTTTTATAGTTAAACCTTGTTGGGGCACTTAACTTTACTTTTCTTTTTCTTGATTTAAAAATAATTCTATAGCGTTAAACTGTTCCTTTTTTCTTTCAATCTCATCAGACATTCTTTTTAAACCACCTTCTCTTTGCTTAAGAATATCTTGTTTAGAGTATACGCCTGCACGCCTATCAGTAGTATACAGAGAACTTCTGAGGGTTTGAGCTTCCCCTCTTAAATCATCTAGAGAACTTTGAAGTATTCCCATAGATGAATCTTCTGGGTAAATATTAAGTAATGCTCTTGGACTCCAATCTCCCTTTTCTGAGGCATCCCATTCTGCTTGAAGCATATCAATAGAAGATAAGGCATCTTCATATCTTGTGCTATCTTTTTGAAAGGCTTCATAATCTCTATCGTATGATTCCTGCAACTTTTCAAGCCTAGATGTTTTATCTACTATAAATTCGCTTAACTCATTTCTCCTTTTTCGAACAAAGCCTGGTGAAGTTTTTTCAACCTGCCCAGGTGATGGTCGAGAAGTAGAAAGGGCAGGAGGAGTTTTCTTTCCTCCTTTAAATTTGTGATAGTCATCTAGAAATTGTTTTGGGAATTTATCAGAAATAGCACTTCCATGCATTTCTAACATTTGCTCATATTTATTAAAAGATAAAGAATCTTCTTTTGTATATTTAGGTTTAGGCTTATTGTTTTTTTGAGGCATTATTCTTTCTCTCCATATCTAGATTTAAACCAACTTCCTTCCATAAAACTACTTACATCAGAAGCAGATGGATTCATGTCTAAACTCCACTCTTCTGGGTATCTTCCTTCGAGAAGTCTAAGCATATCTAACATTCCTTGAATTTTTCCAATCGCTGATTTATGTTTAACGCCACCATCTTTGCCAGACTTAATCTTGTATACTCTAGCCTCACCAACTGTTTTAACGCCTCTTTTTGTCCATTCATTCCCTTTCACTGGCATATCGTCTAAGAAATATTCTAATACTTTAGCCCTATTATCTGCTCTAACTTCATCCATTATATCTAAATCTGAAGCCCATCCTTCATCTAAAGTTGTATCTTTATTAAATCCATCTACGCCATGAAGTTGAGTCATTAGAGTATTAAGAGTTATTTCTCTACCTTTCTTGGCAATTTTAGGATGAGACCATGCACCTACATTTTGCTGCCCCATTACATAGTTTGCAAATTCTGCGAAATCATCAT
>Ga0310344_10000702_pt1 | contig 25984 bp, 24 predicted proteins | sample HC15DNA20200_MG_FD_203801 | JGI IMG/M metagenome (GOLD analysis project Ga0310344, IMG submission 203801) | Marine microbial communities from station ALOHA, North Pacific Subtropical Gyre - HC15-DNA-20-200_MG | ecosystem: Environmental > Aquatic > Marine > Oceanic | place: Pacific Ocean: North...
AAGATCATATTCACATCGTTAGGTCACTGAGGTCGGCAATTGGAGGATTCGAAGCTTCAGGGTCCGGGCGAAAAAAATTACTTGGAGAATTCCATAAATCACGGAAAGAGGCACAGAAGCAAAGATCCATCAGGGACTCCATCAACAAATGCATTCCTCCTCCATCGAATATTCTGGAAGATTGGTTAATTGAGACTCATTCTGGATTAACAAAGATTGACAATGATTTAACTGCAGTACCAATGCTAAGTCCTGAGCTTTCTGGATTCAGTAGGTTTTTTGAAATCCAAGCCTCGATAATCAAGAAAAGACAGGCCGAGGAAGCACATGTGAGGTATATCTCCCACGTATCAGAGATGAGAGCTATTTCCGAAAAACTTGACCATAACAAAGAGGAATCCGAGAGAGTCGTGTCTGAATTGAAAGATAACACGGCCATTGGGGAGGACAAGATTAGCAGGAAGGAGATAAGAAGAATTAGCAAGAGGATTTCCCAAATTGACAATCGACTAGAGCGGATAAAGGATGGATCTAGAGAGGTTAGGAAGGAGCAAAGAAGGTTGGAAGAATATGAGAGAATCTCAGCAAGAAGGCCTGGAAGAGTAAAGATTGCAGATATTAGGGGAATTGCCGCTAAGGGTGGCTCTCTGAGTGCTGAGGAGATGGGTGCGCTTCTGGAGTCCGGGGGTCTGTCTTCAATTCCGGATTCCGAAGAAGATGATGGTGGAAGATCCAAAGACGCGAAAAAGGCACGCAAGAAGGGTAGGAAGTTGGGCGTTTCCAGAAGGGGAAGTAGAAGGGGAAGTATTGCTAGTAGGAGAGACTAGTAGGCTGAAATTCGGTATTCCTTAAATGAGAATCCAATCTGGCGTCAGCAGAGGGGTGTCATTGGGACTCAATCAATCGAATATCAATGGTGAATTCGAGTCAAAGACCGGGAAGGTCAGTGATAAGCTGTCAGACTACAAGAGTCGCAGAGATGAGTTAAATGTCAAAGTTCGAGTTCAACTTGACAAAAGAAACGAGATTAACAGGCAGGTGAAGGAGCTAATCACAGAGGTCCAAAAGCAGAAAGCAATTCGAAATGAGGCCAACAGTAAAGTCGCTGATCTTAGGAAAATTAGGTTAGAGAGGACTAGCGAACTAAAGGAAATTCGAGCGAAGCTAAGAAGTTCTTCTGAAAAAGAGTCAAGAGATCATGGGAAGAAAAAGAACGGAAAGACGTCAAGGAAAATTAGGGATCAAATGAATAAGCTCGAGTGGAGGCACCAGACTGGGCAAATTAATCCAAAAAAGGAAAAGGAGTTCTTTTCTACGATGAAGAGGTTGCAGAGTGAATACAAAGCCCTGAAGGCGTTGGAAGATGAAAGTAGTTCTAGCATGCTTAGAGAAGTTAAGCAAGCAGAGAAGAGTCAGCAGAAGGCCCACGATGCAGTGACCAACGCGTCTGAGAAATCCGAAGAAGCCCACTCGTTGATGATGGAGCTTTCAAACGAAGTCGACAAATTGAGGGGAATGGCTAATGATGAGCATGTTAGACTAACAACAACAAAAAATGAGGCTGATGAACTCCATAACAAATACATCATTTCACTAAGATGCATACACTCAATGCAAGATATATTGAAGCTCTCGGGATCGGAGAAGAAGCTCAAGGATGATGAAGAGCGGGTCGAAGTTACCGATCTAATGTCCAAGCTTATGTCGGGGGATACCCTGTCGACTGAGGAGTTGATGCTCCTTCAGAGGAACTAGAAGTCATAGAGACGGCCATTCCTTCCGTGAAGTATCTTTTCTGTTTCGAAGTGGACGATCCAACCTGGGATTTGGATAGGGGTGTGTGAAATTGACGCCCTATCTTTTTCAAATGTCCATCTTTGAAGGAGTATGCTCCTAACCGATCCGGATAATTCTGACTCCTCGAAGCTTCCCTTCCTCCGAACCTCTAACAGCTTTCCGACCTCCTCAGAAAATCTTTCTTCAGAAAGCCAAGAGGTCTTTGGTGGGTCCAATCGTCGAAGCTCTGTGGATTGGGGAAGTGCCTCTACCCCAGAAACAACGCTGAGGTTCGGTGACCAAGGGTCCTCTAGGAGAGTCCAATGACCACTTTCAAACTCCCCATTTGGCCCTTTAAGTTCACCCAAAACCCTCCAAAGTCTGGCTTCTAGAAGAATTGGAGAGAATCCCAAACCCTGCATACCCCTCTGAGACATCCAAGTTGAAATGTCAATGAGTGGACTAAGGGACTTGTTAGAGTACGTATCGTTGAAGCTTCGTTCTAGTTTTTCAGGCTCAGTTTTACCCGTACTCGGGGCCTTGGCCATTAGATCCCCCATCAGGATGGCTTCTCCCAGCCATTGGGACACCTCCGCTGGCCCCCAAATTACAACTTCCAGTGATTCAAGTCCTACGAGGTCCCCCTCCACCGGTCTTTCGCTTAGTATCCAGTGGAACCCATTTGGGGCATCAAGTCCCCATCGAGTGAGCTCTCTCCCAGTAATGGGAAGAAATCCCGGTGAGGCATGCCAAATGAACACACTATCTTGGCGAGTACCTAGGTCAATTACTGAATCTGCAACCCCTAGGAAAGAAAAGCCATGCGTTCCAGTTTGAGAATCTGGTGGGCGTAGGTTAACTGCTCTAACTGCTAGAAGATCTCTCAACGCTTCGTCCACGGGATTAGGGAGGCATACCTGACTTTGAAGAAAACCCAGGAAATTGACTCTTAGGATGCGGTTTGAAGTCAAAGGTTTGGGGCGAGTTGTAGCAGGTCACTAATACCTGCGTCGAGTATGCAAAGTGAGCTTACGGGGAACGGCTTTCCGCAAGCGGCCCCTAATTGTCGGTTGACCATTGCTACTTGATGCATAGGTATTGATGGATGAGAGTTCCTCAATTCGTCGATGAACGACTCTGGACAGTTCGCCGCTACTAGGACCATCTTCGCGTCCCCCTTGGAACACTGAGAAGATGTTTGGCGTTGTCCGAAGACGATGCTGCCCGTACTTATTCCCTGCTTTAGCTGTCTAGCAATATCCATTTTCTCCCCTCAGTTGCTTTCCTCAGGAATATAGAATAGCTCGACGCTACCAGTCCCTAGTGACACTGGCTGACCGACAATGATGTTCTCAGTAACCCCGGATAGCATGTCCCTTTCGCCTATTACCCCTGCCTTGAGAAGGTGAGTGACTGTCACTTCGAAGGCTGATCTAGCTAGTATGGAGTGTTTGGTCCCACTGACACCGTGTCGACCTATGGCCCTGACCTCCCCTCCAGTTGTCATCACGTCGGAGACCATAATCAGGTGACGGACGTCTACGTCCAATCCAGCTCCTTCCAGAGTATCCCACATTTCGTTGATAATGGCTTGGCGTGCAGCTTCTATTCCGAGATAGTCGTGAATCTCGTTGATGTTGTTTGTGTATGTACGAGACCTATCTACACCGTCAAACTCACTAACCTTGGCTAAGTTTGACCCGATTGTGGAAATGTAGTACTCTCCGGTCTCAGCAGTTGGACCTTGTACTGTGGCCCTAGAAATTCCCGGGAGTCCCTTCAATCTAAGCTTCTTGATCTTGTCCTCCAATTGGAGTAGTGCGGTGTATGTGGGTGGATCTGAAGCCAGATTAGCCAGATCGTCCTCCTTGGAAACCCCAGGAATTATCCTGAGGGACTTTGGCCTGTCATCGTTGTCTGCCTGTACGTAGAGTCTGAGAGCACGAGATAGTTTGTCTCTGACCTCTGCCCCGGTCATCTTCTTCAGTTTCATGTTGGCCATGTGCAGTTGTAGGCTAATGTTCCTCTGAGCCACGTCCACATCAATGGTAGCGATGTCCATAGCAGTGGTGGTTTCTATCGCTGCTGCGATGTCTCTGACGAGCTTCTCATTCGTCCTGAGAGGTTTTCCCTTGGAGTTATTCTCGTCCATGTAAATTATCATTGTAGGCGTCTTTGGGACCTTTCGAGCATCTACTATCTCAATTATTCTCGGTAGACCCTGTGTCACGTTAACTGTGGCAACACCAGCGTAGTGGAATGTTCGCATGGTCATTTGTGTACCTGGCTCACCTATCGACTGAGCCGTGGTGATGCCGACGGCTTCGTGGGGGACAGCTCGGGCTTCATCATAGAATGCCTTGGCTGAGTTGATGATCTTCTTTGCTGTGGCGTTGGTTATCTTCTTCTCGCCCCTCTTGTGTAGTCCCTTTACCAACTCATCAATCATCTTAGGAGTCATGTGCGAGTCCCCTGCCGCGTTGGAAAGCTGGATGAACATCTCGTCTTCGTTGTCTATATCCCTGACAAGTTGCTGCTGTTTGGATTCGTAGTCGTATTCCTCCAAGGGTAGGGAGCGCTTCATCCTCCTAGTTCTGGATACAGTCCTTCTACGGACTATGGTCTTCTCGGTTTTTGCTGATGATGCTCTAGACGATTTAGCGGAGGTGGACATAACCTCGTGGATCTTCTGAGATGTTCCAGAGTCGATGCCGCAAATCTGGGCAATCTGGCCAGGGGAGAGGCCTTTGACATCGTCCCACTTCCTATCGTCGGCTAGCTTGTGAGCGTACTCTTCCTCTATTCCAAGGTCCATCAGCTTCTTCTTTGTAGCACTCTTAACGACCATCAGTTACCACCTCCCAAGGCGTCGCTTAGGACTTGGTCCACGTCGAAGGGGCTTCCCTTTCTGCTTCTTGCTGGATCTGTCCCATCCTCCCCATACTCGAATTGGATGATTCGGTTTGCAGTGTTCCTGACGGAAGCCATATCGTCGTTTGCGACCTTTAAATCGTCCATTGCGTTGATTAGTCTTCGCTGCATGTACCCCGACTTGCTTGTCCTGACTGCAGTATCTACTAATGATTCCCGGCCCGAGACTGAGAGCATGAAGAACTCTGTTGGCTCTAGGCCCTTTTTGAAAGAGGATGATACGAATCCCTTCTCCTTTGCTCCCTTGACCTTACGTGGGAAATGGGAGAGAACCCTCTCCTGATAGCCACGCTCTAGTCTTTTTCCCCTGACCTTAGGTTGGCCTATCGAACCGGCCATCATGGCTAGGTTGTCCATGGATCCTCTAGCCCCTGATGTCGCCATTAGGACAGCAGAGTTGAGATCTTCCAATTCGGATTTGGCAACGTTTCCTGTCTCGGCCTTTGCTGCGTCTAGGATTGTCAGGATGTTCTCCTCTAGAGTCTCAAGTGGAGTCCGTCCCGGTCTCGGGTCATACTTTCTTCCATCCTTTCCGAACTTCGCTAGTTCTGCGTCCACATCTGAACTGGCTTGGGCGTTAATACGGTCAATCTCGTCCTTTGCCTTCAGAGGGAGGTCCTCATCGTCAATTCCTGTCGTGAATCCCATGGCTGTGCATATGGCAATTGTCATCTTGGTCATCTTGTTGATGAATTCCGCACCTGTGTCGTTACCGTGGGTCTGTACAACGGCATCCAGTAGCCTACCGTCTTCGGCTCCGATGCCCCTCTTGTCGATTGACCCGGAAACGTCCCCATTAGAAACGTGCACTTCCTCGCCAGCTCTATTCTTGAAATTGAGACTGAACCCTCCACTAACAAGGAGGCTGAAAATATCGTTTCCTAAGTATCCCTTTTTTCCATTTCTTTCTACTAATTCGGGTAGTTCTCCTTCCCACCCGATTGAGCTTAGGACGTCCATAGCAGCCTGTTGAGGTAGGAAAGCCTCGCCGTGAGTAAGTAGATACGCGCCGGTAATGTGGTCATGAATTCCGCCAATGACGCTCCCCCCGTACCTTGGGGATATGATGTGCTCCTGAACGCGCATAAGGATCCTAGCCTCTGCACGAGCCTCCTCGCTCTGAATAACATGAAGGTTCATCTCGTCTCCGTCGAAATCTGCGTTGTAAGGTGTGCAATCGGCTAAATTGAATCTGAAAGTCTTGCCTGACATCACTCTAATCTCGTGGACTAGCATAGACATTCGGTGAAGGGATGGCTGCCTGTTGAAAATTGCCACATCCCCATCAATTAGATGGCGTTCTACTACAACACCGGGCCTCGGATTTCCGTCTCTATCGTAGGTGCTAAGCCTGTCTTCAACATCAGTAGGATACACGTTCCCATGTTCGTCCTCGATTTCCGGGCTACCGCAATGGGGGCACCTTACCTCGAGGTTTTCTGGAAGATACTCGTCAGGGTTTTCGACCTCCCACTTCCAACGGTGATGGATTACCGATTCGGGATTGTCGGCGGGTAATGGTTTACCGTTTTCGTCCTCGCCTTTCAAGTTAGAAAGAGTTGCTTTGAGGTTTACACTCCATTCAGGGACTAGTTCGTCTGTAATCGGGTCCCTCCTCATTTGCTCCTTGAGAACTAGACCTGGGAGGAAGTTGGGGGCGGGCAAGACCTCGTTCAGGTCTGGCCTGTACCCCATGTAGGGCTCCTCTTCGCTACCAGAATGGCAGTCTGGATTCAAACACCTGAATCCGGCCCAGATGAACTTGGTTCGATCGGTAATTCGGACCCTGAACCTATCCCCTCTGATGATGTAGTTCACACCTGGGTGAACGTCCGGACCTCGCAATATCATCTGTCTAAGTTGCTCCCTGTTTCGGCTGGTTGCCCTTATCGGGACAGTTAGTTCCTTGGCGGTATGTACAGGGACCCCGACCTCGTTTATCCCAAGGTTCGGGTCGGGACTGATTACGGTTCTAGCGCAAAAGTTCACTCTCTTTCCAGATAGATTGCTCCTGAATCTACCCTCCTTGCCCTTTAGCCTTTGAGAGAGTGTTTTCAATGGCCTTCCAGATCTGTGCCTTGCTGGAGGAATCCCGCTTGTTTGATTGTCGAAATAGGTCGTACAGTGATACTGTAGTAACTCCCATAGGTCTTCCACAATGAGTTGGGGGGCTCCAGAATCTCTGTTCTCCCGTAGCCTCTGGTTGATTCGTAGTACGTCGACTAGTTTGTGGGTTAGGTCGTCCTCAGACCTGTCTCCGCTCTCGAGCGTGATTGAGGGCCTAACGGTGATTGGGGGGACTGGTAGAACCTTCATTATAGTCCACTCTGGGCGGCTGACATCCTTTTCCATTCCAACGAAAATCAAATGCTCATCTGGAATCTTCTCTAGCCATTCCCGGATGTCGCGAGCATTCAGTTTGTGCTCGCCCTTGTCTGCCTTCTTTTCCTTGAATGTTGTCGGTTTGTCTAGGATAATCTTTCCCTGCTCTGAACCGCAGTGCATGCAAATCGTCCTCTTGGCACCGGCACAGATGTTCTCTATGTCCTTGATTATCTTCTTGAACTCCCTACCCCCAACACCATGTTTCAGGATTATGTCGTTCACCTTGTCCCTGTAGTAGTCTTGCTCGGACTTTTCAGGATCGGTGGGGTGAGTTTCTGGTGCGTCAAGAAGAAGGACCTTGCTACACGAGTTGCAGGTCGATTTCAAACAAGTCTTGATTAGCATTGAGAAACCGATGTGCATCACAGGAAGCTCTAGTGCGATATGCCCGAAGTGACTAGGACACTCCTCATGCTTGTTTCCACAAGTCTCGCATCGGATACCCGGGTCGATAACGCCCATCTTGGGATCCATAAGTCCTTGTTTGAAAGCGTGACCATCGTCCTTGTATGTGTCAGCTGTCTTCACTTCAACGGATGACATCTTCCTAATCTCGTTGGGATCCATCAGTGTGAATCGAATCGAATCTATCCTCTTTGGGATCTTGGCGGCATCACGGGAGCTCATCTTCGATCCTCCAGTTCTAACCTCATGGCGACACCGAGGCTCTTCATCTCGTCTAGAAGCAATTTGAACGCGTATGATGTCTGGACGGAATGTACATCCGCACGATCTCCGCAAACTGGGCAAACGCTAGTCCTTCTCTTCCAATCGTAATATGCAATATGTCCGCACCTTGGGGTGTTGCATACCATTAGGTTCCAGCCGTCGGATTCGTCGAGAAGCCTGTCTTTGATCACCATTGATGCCCCGTGGGAAATCAGACAGTCCCTCTCCATCTCACCGAATCTCAATCCACCTTGTCGGGCCCTTCCCTCTGTTGGTTGCCTAGTCAGAATCTGTACCCTTCCCCTGCTTCTTGCGTGAAGCTTACTGCTTACAAGGTGGTGGAGTCTCTGGTAGTAGATGACCCCCACAAATGTATCAACTGGGAAGGACTCGCCTGTCTCACCGTTGACCATTGTTTCCCTTCCGGTGTGTCTTAGGCCGTTCCTAAGAAGACCGGACCTGAGAGATTCCTCCTTTTCACCTGTAAAGGCAGTACCATCAATCCTACGCCCTTCCATGGAACCCACCTTTGCTCCAATCATCTCTAGTACGTGTGCAACTGTCATTCTTGATGGAATGGCATGGGGATTAATCAGCAGGTCCGGGATTACCCCGTCCTCTGTGAAAGGCAGGTCCTCCTGTTCTACTAGTCTCCCGATGATGCCCTTCTGGCCGTGTCTGCTGGCAAACTTGTCACCGAGCTCGGGGACTTTGTTTGTACGTAGTGTTAGTCTTACAAGTCTCCCGGAATCGAGGGATTCTGTGACATACACATTGTCAACCCAACCCTTTTCTCCATGTCGAACCATCATAGATGACTCCCTTCTTTCCTGTGCCTGAAGGAATGCACCGTGAGCCTCCTCAAGGAACCTCGGGGGGCTAGTCTTACCTACTAGAATAGTACGTCCGCCCTCTTCACTGGTTAGTTCCTCCTCAGGAACCGGCAGACCGTCCCTCTCCAAGTGAGAGTAAGAATCCCAAGATTTCAGTCCCTTTATCTCGTCGAGCCCGGTTCCAGGAATCTCAATCCGTTCTTCCTGCCCGCCAGGGAATCTCTTGTTTTCGGCGTTGTATGTCCTGATGAAAGCAGACCTGCCCAGAGCCCTCTCTACCGATGCGCGGTTCATGATTACGGCATCTTGCATGTTGTAACCGTGATGACTGACTATGGCCACGACGAAGTTCTGTCCGCCTGGCCTCTGATCGAAATTGGTAGATTGCATGGCTCTAGTGCCCACAATGGATCTCTGTGGATAGTGCATGACGTGAGCCCTGGTATCGGGTCTGAGTCGGAAGTTGGCGCTAGCGACTCCGAGACTTTGCTTGACCATCGCAGTACCCCCGGTTACCCTGGGGGTTGAGTTATGCTCGGGATAGGGGACCAGGGAAGCGCATACCCCAAGAATCAACTGTGGGTCAATCTCTACGTGAGTGAAGACTAGCACAGTATTGCCCTTTTTTTCCTTTCTTTTCAGAGCGTCGATGTTGTCCTGGAAGTAATTAAGCGGGGCTTTGAACTTCTCTTTCTTTACCTCACCATTAGACATCTTAACCTCTGCAACTAATTTGGCATGAGAAATTCCGTGCTCCCCCATGTTTGTCCACTGGACCATTGAGGGGTTTATCGGCCTCTTGTGCTTTGGTGAAACTGCTGGTAGATCGAATGGTCTGGGTGCAATTAGTAGGTCCTCCTCCTCTTCGGCATCAACCCACTCAACTACACCACCCGAGACTAAATCAGAAAATGAGATCTCCCCGGATTCTAGGCCTTCTAGGTGCATCTTTGTGATTTGCAAGCTGCCGTGATCAATAATTAGCAGGGGCCGGAGCATCCTACCTCTGTCGGTGTTAATGAAGACGTCACGATTCTCTAGATCATGTCTGATACTAACTTCTGGCCTAATCCTTCCAGAACGACGACGTCTCTTGAATTGGCTGACCAACTTGTGTGGCCTCTTGTGGAGGCCGAAAATGTCCCCATTTACGTGAATCCTGGAGCCGTCTGCCCATCCATCTGGATCGTCATCAACTCCAGCTTCCTTGAGCAGAGCCTTGACATCGCCCTCTGGAACCTCCTCAGAGATATCGATCATCTGAGCTCCATTCTTTACTAGTCCGCAATTCTGCCCTTCAGGGGTTTCATTCGGACAAAGCCTGCCCCATTGTGTGGGGTGAAGGTCACGAGCCTCGAAGTGTGGTTGACTTCGAACAAGGGGGCTTGTAACTCTGCGAAGGTGTGAAAGAGCGGAGAGGTATGTTGTCCTGTCCAGCAGTTGGCTTACACCAGATCTCCCGCCGACCCAGTTCCCCGTGGCAAGTGCATGCATTATCTTGGTTGTCAAGACATCCGGACGTAGGCAGGACGAAATCCTGAGCTCTCTCTTTCGGTTGTGATGTCTCTCTAATTGGTACTTTAGATCCCTAGCTAGCTGCTGTAGGCTGACTCTGAATAGGTCTTCCACTAGGTCGCCCGCAAGCCTAACCCGTTTGTTGGCATAGTGGTCCTTGTCGTTTGGATCCTTATCCTTTATTGCCATCTCTAGAACTTGTCTGGCTATTCTGCCTAGGAAAATGGCCTTCTTTTCACGGTTTTCGGTAGTTGAACCCAGGTGAGGAAGAAGCTCGTTGTCTAGGAGATTCTGGATTCTAGACTCCCGGTATTCCTTCTGCTGACCGGCAGCGAACTTCTTCTCTAGCCAGGCGAGTGCTTCGTCTGAAGTATCCACACCATACTCCTCGTTGTCCCTGAGATCATTTAGGTTAGCTACAGTGTATTTCATTGCCTCGGGTGGACCTGCAATTGAGGAGAAAATCTCTCTGTCATTCTCGACCCCTAGGGCCCTCATAAGAAGCACCAGAGGAACAGGGGTTGTCCCCGCACTTGGAATTTTTACCATCAACATTCCATCTCTCCTCTTCTCAACGTTCAGAGGCTTCCTAACCCCGTCCTTCTGAGAGAAAATCTTGGCCACCTGAGTCTCGTGTGCGTACTTCTTATTCTTCTCAACTGTGACTCGGTTGGGGGCTAGATCCTCCATCGAGATTAGAACTCTCTCCGTTCCATTAATTATGAAGTAGCCACCGGGATCGAGGGGGTCCTCACCGGACTTTCTGAGAAGCTGGGTATATCTTTCAGAGTCTTCCCCAGAGGTCTCAGGGGATAGTCGCCTATTCTCGTCGACGTGGTTGTGGTGAAGGTTGCATCTGGCTGACCTAACCATGATTGGGAGGTTCCCTATATGGACACTAGTCTCCTCCTGAAAGCCCATTTCGGCACCGGGAGATGGAGGCAGGTCGTCTCGAAAAATCTTGAAATCAAGGTATACGGGTGAGAAATAAGTAAGCTTCCTCAGCCTACACTCTAGAGGTGTGGCGGGGTGTTCAGCCCCATTTGCTTCTTTGATTGTGGGTCTGCCGAGTCTGAGATTTTTCAGACGGACGATGATTTCCTTGTCCAGAAGGTCGAGCTTGACAAGGCCACCTTCGTCGTCTTCGATTAGCTCGTCACTGCCGATCCTGATATTTCTGACGATCCTCTCCATTCTGCTCTCCTTTCCATCTCCTACTGGAATGCAGTCATTGTATGATGCGAGCTGGTGATTGACCAGACTCCTTTGCTTGAAGTAACTTTCAACTATCTCTTTCACGATTCCACTTCCTTCCCTACGTACTCTCCACGATTAAGCGAAATGCGACCGAGCTTCCGGCCGACCTGCTGTACCTGACTATCTTTACCACCCTGTTGGCGAGCCAACCAGCAGGGAGATCCTCGTTATCGATCTCCTCCATTTCCTTGATAGCTTGGATTGCAGGGTCTGTAATCAGAATCTTTGGTAGCAACTCCTTGGCCAGTCTGTTTGTACCGAAGGCATCATCCGTGGTGAGGCCCCATGGCTCTAGGATCGATGCTTCGGATTCAATGGGAATTAGTTCATGATGCGGAACTAGAACATGGTTCAGTACGTTAAATCGATAATCGCCCATTGGAATATCCTCTTCCAGAAGTGCCTTCCTGGAAATGGTGATTCGATTGCTCTTGCTCCTCTTTCGTGACCCTACGTGCTCGCTAATTACACCCATTATATGTTCGAGCTCTGATGAGCCATCTTCAACACCCACTTTCTTAGCTACCTGTTCCCTCGACATTCTCTTGATTGTGTCCAGATTTGCGTCGTCTGCCAACCTGTGCGCGTGATCCTCTGGGATGCCGAGCTCGATTAGTCTCTTTTTGGTGGAGCTCTTGACTGCCATATTCCTATCCCCCTGTCCAGAAAAGCGAGGGCCTGAGAAGCTGGCAGGCGGGCCTGAGGGGATTCGAACCCCCGGCCACCGGGTTAAAAGCCCGGCGCTCTACCTGACTAAGCTACAGGCCCATGGCTGATGCTGGGCTTTCCTCCGACCCTAGGGGTGTTCAAAAAGGTTGTCCATAGCGTGCTCTCGCTAATGGGGGGAGGGCTCCTGGGGGAACTAGGAGCAACCCCGCTTCAGCGGGATACGACATAAATGTTTTCGAGATCTAATACTACTGGAAATAGCAACAATTTAGACCGGATAGTAGCTGAAATAAGTGATGGGCGAAGAGAGATTCTTCTTGGAAGGCATTTGTGACTGGAAGGTTCTGGTGCCACCTACGGTATACCCGCCACGAGAGGATACCCAGTTGTTATGTAGAGCAATATCGGAACTTAGTCGGCATGGTGGTAAAGCTGTAGAAATTGGATGTGGTTCGGGTATTGTATCCATTTTTCTAGCTAGTCTAGGCTGGGATGTTACCTCATTCGACGTGAACCCATATGCAGTTTCTGCTACACGAGGGAACTTGGAGAGGCATGCATTTCCTAGTGATCGAGTAGAAGAGTCAGGCGTAGGGGATGGATTGCAAATTCCGGATGACACAGAACTAGTGGTTTGGAATATACCCTACTTGGATCGCATGAACGAGAATGGAGGATTAGCTGAGCAAATGGAAGAGGTCGCTCTATCGGACATTCCGGACGGCGGGTGGGGTGGGGCTTTGCTAGACCTGCTTTCCAAAAACCCGAAATCAATATCCCCTAGAATAGTGGTATTACTGGTCCTCAGAACTGATCCTGTTAGTTCGAGCAAGATTTCCGAATGGAGGGCGAGAGGTTGGTCTTGTCGTGCGTTGAAATCGGATAGGATGGGCAATGAGAAAATCGAGGTGTTCGGGATGTGGCGTACAGGTTTCGGAGAAGAGGCGACCAAAATTGAGACCTGCAATTCAACAATGGATGAGGCTATGAAACTAGGCGATGGGGGTTGGAAGAGGGTCTTCTCTTCCATGCAGAGTGGTGGAAGGGGCCGTAGGGGTGCCAAGTGGTTTTCCAAAGAAGGAGGTGTTTTCGCTACATGGAACCTGGATTCAAGATTACTAGAAAATATCCCTGCGGGAATTCTACAGACAAGCATAGGATCCCTGGTATCAACCGAGTTAGGAGCTATGATGAAGTGGCCGAACGACATAATTGCCCCAGATGGTAGAAAGATGGGTGGTGTGCTTGTTGAGTCTTCTGAGGGGGATTCTATCAGAGTGGGTGTTGGATTGAACAGATACGGTTTCGATGAAGAGGGGATTTCAGGTTCCGGTTGGGAAGAAACCCTAGGTAAGGTTGAAGCTAAGGAAGTTTTCAAGAAGATTGACTGGTCGATCTCCTCGTTATTCGAAGATAACGGAACTCTTCCTTCGACATCTCTAGAATCGCTAATTTCCATCTCCTGGAATGCTCTTTCTGGTTTGCTCTCAGAAGGGACTGCTGTACTAGTCGATGGGGAAGTTATGCGTCCAGTTGGGCTGAACGACATGGGAGAGATAGAGGCAATGGGATCTAATGGTCAAGAAGTAGTTAGAGACTTGGATGGGCCCGAATGGCTACTCGAATCCTAATTCTATAATCCTCTTTCTGACGAGCTTGATTTTACCCGAGCTGGTTAGGGTCGATATGCCATCAACATCGTTTAGCTCTGACAGGGTAGCTTGAAAATCAACAAGTGGAACCTTGAGGATGGAAATTGTCTTACCATTACTTTCCAATATATCGAACAGTCTCCAAGAAATTAAGTCCAAATTCGTAGATAGAAACTCATCTAGGTCCTCCCTAGATAGGCGCTGATCAACTGTGAAACCAACCCATCTGTGTTTCCCTCGGGCGGACTTTTTCAGGCGGGCCATGCCCACGCGTAGGGGTTTACCTTAACCAACAGTGGGGTCTCCGGATACTATGGAGAATAATGCCGAGGTAGATGACGGGGTGGAGGGAGTTTTGGAGTCCTTCACGAATCCTTCCACATTTCCCCACGTCATCCTGATGATTTTCATCTCTGGTTTTCTATACCTAATGATGAAAATACAGTTATTTGGCTTAGATGAAAAGGGCAGCATTATTTTTCTCTCACTAACAATTTCCTATATTATTGCAGCAATTATCAATCCAAGTAGATTGGGAAAGGCCCTTCTAAATGTTAATCACGAGGGAAGGGGGATTTTCAATTCCCTATATTGGAAAAATAGTGCTAAGGTTCTGTCTGCAATTGCCATAATTTGCTTTATAATCTCAATATTACTAATTTCGCAGCTGGGTGAACAAATTAGTAAAGTCATATTTTTCATGAGCTCCCTGTTCCTGCTTATGTCGCTCGGTCAAGCGGTTTCGATAATCTATGGGGGAATACAATTTTCAAATCGCCGTGAGCTTAAAATTAGGAGTAGCAAGTCTGGTGGGTTGAAAACATTTTTCAGAGCTATGTTGATTGTTCTTGCATTCAGCCCGTTGGTTTGGTGGATGGGTTACACTTCTGGAGACCCAGATGAAGAGATGACATATCTAAGCTTTAATTGGATTCTACAGTTGGTGTTCCTGTTATCATTGGGCATTATTGTAATCGTGGTTGACAGGGGAACGTCTGAAAGAAGGAAGGGGGAAACAGTTGATGGAAGGGCTGTAGACAGATTCATGATGTTCATTGTTGTCACTTGCTGCTGGCACCTATTCAGCGCATGGAGAAGGAACCCATTTGTCCAGGACCCTAGTGAAGCTTCGATTTTGATTGAAGAAGGGGTGCTAATGTCAATTACAATAGTTCTGGCAGTCTGGTCAATTTCCAATAGGGGAAGGGGCAAGGGGTGGAGGATTTTTCAAGGTCAATCCACCATGTTCTGGGGAGTTAGTTTTGGGTACGCATATGCTGGCAGCATCGCTTCATTATCATCCATTAGTGGGGGATTTCTAGATCTAGTTACAATCACTGCTTTAGGCCATCTAATAACTGCAGTATCAGTAATTGTGATGCTACCAATTACAATTGGACTTGTAGGGATTGTAAAGAAGACTGGTTTAGCATCCAATGAGTCAATGAAACAGAATAAAGAAGAATCTCTAGTTGTCAAGGATGTTGGCAAGTCTGCAGTGGATAGTACGCATCTCGATTCGGAAGAACTCGTTAGCGAAGATTTAGTCGAGTTGATTGATTAGAGTCCACTTACTACGGCTACTAGTCTTAGCCTCCCAGCCATATCGTCGCTAGCCCTTGCCCCCAGGATTACTTGGCAGTCTTCGTCAAGTGTGGAGACAAAGGCTTCCGATACCATGTTGAGGTGCCCGAGAGTCATGTCTGGCCCTCCTTCAACTTGGATTAGGCATCCCTTGGCACCGTCCACGGAAATTTCCGATAGGGGGGACTGCTTGGCCATCCTAACCACTCCATCGGGATCGTCTGTCGATCCGTTTCCAACAATTAGTGTGGCATTCCCCGGTCTTTGAACGACAGTCCGCAGATCCATTAGGTCGAGATTCATTTTACCCACCCGGGCCAATGTTGTTACCAGGCCTTCGATTAGTTCACCGATCCATTCGGATCCTAGTTTCCAGTCAGAGTCCCTGTGCCTAGCCTGCCATGCTAACCTCTCTAGGCTTACTCTGATACACAGATCCGAGTTTAGCTCTATGGCTGGAAGAGAGATTTCCGCGATGGCACACCGAAGAGGCTGCTCCGCGAATGGCTGCCCAACAATGCTGATGACTAGGCATCCCGAATCCTTTGCCCTAGCGGCAATCTCTGAAGCAGCGCCGGAGCCTGTTCCACCTCCTAAAGCCGTCAGAATCACTACTAACTCTGACTTATCCATGAGGTGAGAGATGCTCGCCATACCTTCGTTTAGCCTATGTGCTGCAAGGTTCGGAAGAGCAGCAGCACCCCTTCCTTTTCCTGAAGCATCTAGGTGTAGGCAATGAGCTGTGTTTGCAGAAGAGAATGAAGATTCGTCGGCATCGACTAGAAGAAGATCGGAGAGTTCTAGGCATTTTTCATGGGCCCTATGTGACCACCCGCAGCCAATGCCCCCCACGCCGACTAGCAGTATGGCGCCCTCTTCCACGCTTGCCGACTTGCGGGAGACTAGATTATTTTGTTCTAGTCATAGGTAATATAACGCCTGTATCTTCTCCTTTCGTCCCTAGCCCAAGAGTTATCGGGCTCTAGAAACAGCACCTTGTTGTAGTACTCTACTGCTAATTCGAAGTCTGAGAGATATCTTCCATGGAGGTGCCCAAGGATGTTCAGAACTGGGACGCATTCATCGTCTTCATCCAACATCCCCATCAGAATTCTCTCGGCCTCGTTAATCTGCATGACCTCCATGTTGTATTCTGCCGCCTCGAGCTTGCGAATTTGATCTTCATCTAGATCGTAGACGTTCTTCCAAAGAGGGGCTCCCATGTTTTCTCTCTTGCTGACCAAGTGTTTGAGTTTTTTCCGATATGGCATTCCTAAACATCGGCCCCGTAGGGGCCGGAGTGGAACGTTAATATCCTCCTTTTTTGTGCACGGAACAATATCAAGGGGTAAGGTGAAGATTTCATGGCATATCGTCGGAAGGCCTTGGTTCTAATCTTGGTGACTGTTTTCATTACAGGCACCGGAGAAGCTCTTCACACTGGAGTGGGTGGAAACGCCAACGGGCAGGGGGATGTGGCCCTCGCTGGATGCACGTGTCATGCTGAAAATCCTGACAACTCTGTAACAGTGATACTTGACGGATTGCCGTTTCACTATTCGCCGGACACGGTCTATGAAATGAAAATCCAGTTAATAGGGGGCCCAGAGGCAAATCTGGATTCGTATACTGGTGGGTTCTCCATGAGGGTGAGCGCTGGTTCTCTTGGACCCTCAGAAGGGTTCGAAAATCTTGTCCAAAACTGGGAAGATGATATTGCGACGCTAACTCACACCGATGCAGGTTCACAAACATCCGATAGGACTTGGATGATTCAGTGGACCAGTCCGAATGAGGTCGCAGGGACGGTTACCTTCTCAATTGCTGGTAACTCCGTTAACGGCGATATGGCACCATCTAGCCTAGACAGATGGAACAGACTGACAACGAGTGTCGACGAGGGCCAAGACAATGGAAGAACCAGGACCGTGTTCTCTGGAAATGGAGACATTACTCCTCCATCACCTATCGAAGAGCACACGGATTTGCACCACATGGGGGCAGAGCTCCTTGCTCATTGGCTAGGACTACTCGGATTCGCAGCAGTGATGCTAGTGATACTATTCTGTGGTTTGTTCCTTAGATTTGGATTCTCTAGGCATTATGAAGGGAGGAGTAACTTGCTAAGGCTTAGGATAAAACACCTGAGGAGGGGCGATCAACTATGAAGGACGATTCGGTCATGCAACTTCTCCGGGATGTAAGGTCCGGCGAGGTGAGTGTCGAGGACGCTCGTAGGGCTCTTGAGGATGCGTCCCTAACAGAAGAGGCTTACACTGCAGCTATTGATCACGGGGTTTTCAATTCCCCAAAGCCGGGCACGATTGTCCGCGCCAGCGTCTCTCCCTCAGGAGAATCGTGGTTGATTGTAATGGTAGCTCTTTGGGGCATACTATGGACACTTTACTGGGCAGGAGCACTTTCCTATGGCCTATTCAACCACTGGGACCAGCAGTTGCTGTCATTCAATCTGGCTATGACTCTCCTGACTCTGATAATCATGGGGATCGTTTACCTGAAGTATGTCCTACCTGATGTACTGATTGTGAAGTATCGTAGAAACAAGTACATCACTAGTCACGATACGGAGTCTTGGAAGAAGTACGAGGTCTGATTATGTCTAGGAAGTTCAAGTTGCGCCCGTTGGAATCCGAGGGAGGAAGTACTCACGAGAAGAGTGGCGCAATAGACAGGAGGGAATTCATGAGAATGTCATTCAATACTGCTGCGGGACTGATTACTATGGCCAGCTTGGGAAGTGTGGGGTTTGCTTCTTTCCTAATGGGGCAGTCCAGTTCTGGGTCGTCTGATTCATCAATCAAGTTCTATGTTCCCAAAGGTTCCGAAGTCTGGTACAGCAGCATGGACAAGCAGCCGATGTCCATGCAGGCATTCAGGGACGAGGCAGCAAGCTCTTCCACAGGAATGGCTGGAGCCGCCGGCCTTTGGTCTGGACTTCCTATTATTGCGACTTATGTTCCTCACGAGGAGAACAAGAACAAGCCACTAGCTGAAAATTTACCTCGTTTCCAGATGATGGACGGATACACGGCTGGAGGGGCGTACGTAGGGTCCGGATACGAGATTGAAGAGAAAGAAGAGTACTCTGCCCTGAACATCCATGACAACATGATCATTGTATTCGCTAGATGCCCACACCTATGCTGTATTCCGGGCTGGCAGTTGGTTACAAATGACTTCACCAATGATACCTGGCTACCCGGAGGAACCGACAGCGGGGGCAACAAGTCATTTTGTATATGCCACTCGAGCAGATACGATCACACAGTAATAGAGATGAATACAGCAAGGAACAGATCAAACGGACAGGAGTTCAATTTTATAGGGGTCAAGAAAACCGGCGGCCCGGCACCTTATGGCATGCCACTGATACCATTCACTGTGAATGGGGACACGATTGAGGCCCTACCTGACTTTCTTGACTGGTACACATACTGCGGATAGGTGAAAAAAAATGATTCAGTTCTGGTTTCTCTGGATATTTATCGCTATTGTTGTCGTGATAGTTGCGTTCACGCTACGGAGGGAGAGGGACGACTTACCTCGGAAGGACATACTGAGGGCAGTTGAGACAAATGCGGGTAGCATGGGTCTTGCCGAGAAGGCGTTCCTATGGGCGTTCTCGTGGTTGGATACCAGATTTAGAATCCAAGATTACTGGGGGATGAGCAGAGACTCTTACCACAGCATGCACAGACAGATGCCATTAACCCATGCCGAGAAGTACAAGCTCAGGATTATCTGGTATTGGTACCCGTTATACTGTCTTGGCGGAATTTCCTTCCTAGCCTTCATCATACTGGTGATTAGCGGAACAATACTCGGATTCTACTACGTCCCCGGTGGCGACTTGGAGTCGGACCCTACTCCAGCGTACGCATCGATGGAATTCATCATGCTGGAGCTCCCATTTGGATACATCATCAGGTCAATCCACCACTGGACTACGCACTTCATGGTTGCAGCTGTATTCTTGCACATGTGCAGAGTATACTTCACCGGGGCATACAGGAACCCGAGGGAGCTAAACTGGCTTATCGGAGTAGCCCTCATGTTCTTCACAATCTTCTTCGGATATTCGGGATATCTCCTCCCATGGGATAGTCTAGCATTCGGAGCTGCAACTATTGGCATCAACATGGCAATGTCGACGCCACTAATCGGGGAGTGGGTGGCGAATGCAATGTTTGGAGGGACGACCCTCACGGGGCAGACCGTGGTCAGGATGTACTTCCTCCACGTCTTCGTACTTCCAGTGATAGTTACCGCCCTCATACTTGCTCATCTATTCATTGTCTGGGTTCAGGGGATTGCGGAGCCGCACTGAGGTGAATTAATGGGAATGATTGAAAGGTTTGGCAGAATAGCAGACACATATATCACTGAGAAGGAGCAACTTCTTGAAGCGGATGAGGAAAGGAGGAGAGTATTCACAGGTCATGCTTTCTGGCCCACCGAAGTACTTCGCGACACAATCATTTTTGCTGCTATAATGATGGTCATTGCGTTCTACTCATGGATCATACCCCCTCCTTTGCACAATGCAGCTGACCCGTATGCCCAAGCAGGATTCGTCTTCCCTGACTGGTATGTCCTATTCTCATACGGTTACCTTAGGTGGGGAGAGTACCTGCCGCAATTCGATATCCCGGCTGGCCCCATCGGCGAGTTCTTTGGCCAACCCATCATCTCTTGGAACGCCGGATGGTGGGGTGCTCTAATCACTGGCCTGCCTGTGATGATTCTCGCTCTACCACCTTTCATCATTGGCAAGAGAGAGAAGAGGGGGGTCGAGGACCCCTGGTTTGCAACGGCGGGTGCTGTCTACCTAGCCCACGTTTGGTTCATCTCTGTATTCTCGATAAACATCTTCCTAGAGTTGTACGCCCAGAATAGGACTGACTACTGCTGGGCCGATTCACATGCGATTTTCTACTGTGGAACGCAAGCACCCTGGACGGCGGAAGTCTTCAACGCCGTTCCATGGTTGCTTACTGGGATTTTCGTGTTCGTTCTCCTATACTTCTCAATTAGAAAGTTCCTACTAGGCCCCATGGGTTCGAGGCTAACACCGGTCCTGGGGAAGCAGATAGCAGTGGGATCAATGGTAGTTACCGTACTTCTATGCACAGTAACCTGGCCCGCCTATGAAAATGGGTTCTGGAACCAACGAGGCCTTGGGACAATGGGTTTCTGGGAATACCAAAACGAAGCTAAACTAGCAGAGCTAGATGGGATCAGGGGGCAACCATCGGACACACTGATTCACTCGGAAAAGGGAAATGTCTGGGAGGATTGGGCCGATGACTGCCTAACTTACGAGTCGACAAGTGGGCTAGCGGTCTGGGACTCCATGGAAGAGGGTTCTGAGCACTCGGAATGGTGTGTTTTGCCCGCCTCTAATTGGGTAAATTGGGGAATTTACCAACCGACTAGGTCTGCCATCATTGACTTCAGCGGGGCTAACGAACATGCCGACATACAGACGTCTAGGAACATAGGTGCTAACGAAATTACCTATGACGGAAATGCGGATGGTAGCTCTATTGAGATATCCGAGTCTATCCAGTTCTCTGTCGAGGATTTGGGCCTTTCGAGCGTCCCTACGGACATAGGTTGCAACTTCAGGACTACCGTTAGAGGTACTGGGACTCATGCACAGAGCCTTACTCTGACCGATGATGCAGGCGAGACCGTTTGGTCTAACTCCGGAACGACCTGCGACTCGGGAGTCATCTACCTAGATGCAGGCGCCTCATACACCGTTACCTTCACCACCAGTTCCGAAGGTGTAAACGAGACTGTTACCATGATTTCGGACTTTTCTGCAGTAGCATACCAACCACTATTGCTAGGTGATGATGGTACTGCGTTATTAAGATCTGAAGTGAGTATGAGTGCTGAAGAGCTCTCGGTAATGTCTGTGGCTAACCCAACTTTCCAAAAGAACCCCAAGAGCCTGGATGCTAAGCTAATCTACTCTCTTTTCATCCCGTGTTTAGGAGTGGGCGCTCTGGTGTTCATGCTGATGAGAAGCATGGCCAGAGGATACGAGTGGGAGATGAACAAGTGCTACGGATGTGACCTTTGCGATGATGCCTGTCCCGTGCGGTTGTTCAATGCTGGCGACAAGCTCAACATAATCTACAACACATGGAACAACGAAGACGACGGGGTTCCCCTATACTCCTGCCTAACATGTACGGCATGCACAAACGCATGCCCTCAGCTAGTGGACTATGACTCATATATCGACATCAGGAGGAGCCTAGTGGTAGGTGGCCCTCCTGCAGCGGAAATCCCACACACAGTCCTACAGGCGGTTCTGGCTGCCGAGGCAGAGGAAGATGCTGACGACTCGTTCATTCCTGTAGAGGATTATCCTCTAGACTCCAGCATCGGGTATTACCCTGGATGTGTCGACTACATTGACCAAGAGATGGTCTTCAGCCATGTGAACAAGGGTGAAATGGATCTGGGGGATACTACAAACTCTGCATTCACAATTTTCGAAGAGATGGGGGAGGATGTTACGTATCTTGGAAGAGACTTCCTGAAGTGCTGTGGTCACGATCAGAAGTGGCAGGGGATGACCGAGGTCTTCGAGAAGCTGAAGTCGTACAATCAAAAGAAGTTGGGGGAGAGCGGCATCGAGACCCTAGTAACGTCTTGCGCAGAATGCTTCAGAACCTTCGCGATGGACTACGAGCTAGACGATATGAAAGTGATGCACACTACTGAGTTCCTGGTCGAGAAGGGTTTCGACATGAGCCTGAAGACTGATGACGAGCTTACAGTGACGTATCACGACCCATGCAGGCTAGGACGGCAGATGAACATCTACGAAGAGCCCCGAGACCTAGTCAACTCAGTCCAAGGAGTCAGCATGGTTGAGATGGAACATACAGGAGAAGATGCTCTCTGCTGCGGGGTCTCCAGCATGATGTCATGCAACGAGAACAGCAGGGCGCTAAGGATCCAGAGGTTCGACGAAGTCAAGGCTACTGGGGCAGACATCATGCTCACTACCTGCCCGAAGTGCGTGGCACACTTCGAGTGTCTGAAGTTCGAAGGAGACCCAAGACATGACTTTGAGATTCTGGATGTAGTGAGCTTCTTGGCTAGGCAGATAGAAGAGTCGAGGTCCCGGTAAGATAGTTCTACAGAAACTCAATATTATAATCACCCCCTACACCAAAACCTGGAGATAGGCATGACTGAAATTCCTGACCTGCTTGAGAGGAGGGCCGCGGAGCAATCTAGAATCAGAATACTTCTCAACTCAATGCGTGCAGAAGAGGAGGCGAAACTGAAGGGGGGGCCAGATGCAGTTGCTTGGGTAAAGGAGGAGCAGTGTATCGGTTGCGACCAGTGTACAATAGTCTGCGACGACGATGCAATTGAGCTGTACGACGCCCCATTTTCTAGCCCCATAATGGATGTGGATGTCAATAGGAAAGCAAGGATTCTGAGAGATCCGTGTACTGGGTGCAAACTTTGCGTCCTCGGGTGCCCTACTGACGCGATAATTATGATAGACAGGTGATGAAATGAGCAAGGACGACCCGGTGAGATTTGGTGCTGAGTTCGGCCCCAAGAGAACCAGAAAATCCAGTGGGGTTTCGCTCTCTACATTCAAAACCCTAGTATGGGTTTCTAACATAGGGGGACTCATTCTGTTTGCAATAGGCATGGAGCTTATGATCATGAAGTCGTTTTGGTTCGGCCTAGTATGCTTGGTCCTTGGCGTTGCTATAGCCCTCTTCCCTTCCAATTATGAAATAGTTGGAATGAGCGAACTGAAAGAAGTTACCAGCGGAGAAGGAGATAATTGACAATAGAATCTGGGGGGACCGAGTTCCAAAGAAAGGTATGGATGGAGCTCAAGAGGATTCCCCGAGGAGAGACACGTACCTACAAAGAAGTTGCAGAAGCAATAGGCCATCCGAAATCGGCCAGAGCTGTAGCTAACGCTTGCGCTATGAATCCTAATCCGATTCAGGTGCCATGTCACAGAGTTGTACAATCTAACGGAGAAATAGGGGGCTATAGTGGAGCTGGGGGTGTGTTTGAGAAGATGAGGCTACTAGAACTGGAGAAAATTTCAGTAAGTAGTTCTCTAGAAATACTTGAAGAAAATAGCAAAGGAAGCTAGAGAGGCAATGGCCCACATGAAGAGATATGTGCTTTGCCCCAATGGAGATTCCCAGAGTTCTGCAGACTCGGCCTCTTTAGACGGCATGACAGCTTCTTCTGTACCCATGGGGGCTGCCTGTTCTTCCACATCCATGGTGCTCGGGGCTAGAAATTAGGATGTAAACATGACGGGATTCAACTCACAGGAACGGCAATAGGAGAACTAGGCCGCACAGTGGAAATAGTACCATTGTTGCATTGTCGTCAATCAGATTGTTGGATGGAATCTCGCCGGCCACAGTCAATGGTGCCAGTAGAATAGCAGCAAGGAAGTCTGTTCCCAGCCAGAAATAGCAACACAACCATACAGAATAGGACACGACCATTCCTGCAATTATGGCAATCTTCAGGTCCTTCTTGATTCTCTTCACCTCGCCCATTACCGGATCCACAAAGGTCATCCCCATGATTAGGGGGGCCCCGTAGAGGCCTGCTTCCATCCCTTCCAACTGCAAACCATCTTTTCCCTCCGTTGGGGCAATTAGTATTGCCAGGGCCACTCCAACTGACCCCCATGCAAGTGCAGAAATCTGATTTGACTCGTATTCTCTCTGGCCGACGATTACTATCCCTGTCCTTAGACGAATGGCCTCTACGGCAAGCAGTAATATGCAAAATGCACTAACAAATTCCCTCGGCCCAAGGGTATCTAAGGTTAAGGAAGAGGCAATTGCTTCTCCATGGACGTAGTACAAGTAGGGAATTGCCGCCATGGAGACGTGAGTGGCTCTTCTGAAGGCATGGCCGCCAAAACCACCCACGGAATGCTCAACGTGGTCCACGAACAGGTCGTTTTCATTCACTTCCAGTTATTCGCCCCCAATCCAAGGGTCAAGCCCATTGATTGAATCGCCTCATTTACAGTTATAGAACCGTCACATAGTTTGGCAATGTTAGAGTCAATTTCAGGATGAGTGAGCAATAGCGAGCCCCAAATAGAAAGGATGCGTTCCCTCATCCTCAGTTCTTTCCTAATATCATCGGGTTCGCATGACTCAATGTCTGAAATTAGCTGGGCTACTCCTGATCCATCTAAAGCTGATACAAGATGGATCTTCCTGTCGTCCCCATCTACAAGCCCCAAAGAAAATCGAATGCTCTGTGCAGCGGATTCTGCACCGGGAAGATCGGCTTTGTTCACAGCTATCACGTCGGCTAATTCTAGAATTCCTGCCTTTTCGGCCTGGATAATGTCGCCTCTGTCGGGGCCATCAACAAGCAAAACCCTCTCAGCAAAGGCGACTATCCTGATCTCGGATTGTCCCGTACCAACAGTCTCAATCACAATTCTGCTCCACCCGCACATGGACAGTACTTTGCACATCTCACCAAGGAAATACGGAATTCCTCCGGATTGATTGCCTGAGGCAATTGATCTGACAAATACGTCATTCCCGGTTTCGCCTTGCTCCATCCTAATCCTGTCAGCAAGGAAGGATCCGCCGGAAATGGGGGAAGTTGGGTCCAGTGCAAGTATTGCCACTCTTTGACCGTCTGATATCCAGTGGCTGATCATTTTTCCTATTAGGGTTGATTTACCCACCCCAGGTGGACCTGTGACTCCTAGTGTCCAGCTATCCGTAGACCCCGGAGAAATAGTTTGTCCCGACTCTATCGAAGTCAAGAGTTTTGAAAGGCTACGACGATCTCCGGATTTTGCTGAATTCAGGAGTTCGATCAAGTCATTCAATTCCAGTGCCACCCCAAATTCTCACCGACACCTATCTCATCACCGTTATTTTTTCTGGATGAGGCTACTTGCAGAAATCTCAGTACTTCAGATGTCGGGGTCCCTGGTCCAAAGACTGCTCGAACCCCAGAACCATAGAGCATCGGCCTGTCGCGTTCGGGAATAATCCCCCCTGCGAAAACCACAACACTTCCTAGGCCGGATTGCCTGAGACCTTCGCAGATCTTAGGTATCAATGAATCGTGAGCCCCGGATAGAGTAGAGAGGCCTAGTACCTGGGCATCCTCGTCATTTACAATTCGTACAATTTCTTGGGGTGTCTTTCTAAGACCCGTGTAGATTACGTCATGCCCTCCGTCCCTGAGAGCTCTGGCGACTACCTTGGCCCCCCTATCGTGACCATCTAGGCCTGGCTTAGCAATGACAATTCGCATCTAACCAATTCTCGCAAATGGCAATATGACTTCAAGCAACCGCATGTACAAGATGATATTGGCTTAGGAATGCTCATGGGCGGCCTAGTCCCATCCTCAACCCATGAGTGGAAACTCGGAGAGGATTGACGACCTGAGACGCAGAAAGGCGAAGTCTCAATCCGGAGGGGGACAGAATAGGGTAGCAGCTCAGCATGCAAAGGGCAAGATGACTGCCCGAGAGAGGATTGAGCAATTACTAGACCGGGGTTCATTCATGGAAGTTGATGCGTTGGTAGAACACAGATGTAGAGACTTCGACATGGACAGAAACATCATCCCAGGTGATGGAGTAGTATGCGGGCACGGGACCATTGAAGGTAGGTTGGTGTA